>Ga0194112_10000235_pt1 | contig 76854 bp, 60 predicted proteins | sample TA2MahC400mmetaG_FD_146191 | JGI IMG/M metagenome (GOLD analysis project Ga0194112, IMG submission 146191) | Freshwater microbial communities from Lake Tanganyika, Tanzania - TA2015016 Mahale Deep Cast 400m | ecosystem: Environmental > Aquatic > Freshwater > Lake | place: Tanzania: Lake... | reverse complement strand
GACGGGGATGGCGATCCGGACTTGCTTGTCTGTGGCGGCGACTACCTCATCTACCTGTTCCTGAATGAGCAGGTGTCGCTCGCTCAACGCACCAGTTGGGGCACGATCAAAGCGTTCTGCCGCTAGCATGGAACAGCCGGTGTCAAGCCGGTTCTTCGGGACCCTGGCGACCCCGGCGGGGTCCCGTTGCTTCGAGGGAAGGAGCTTCTCCGACGGTGACTCAGGCTAGCATCCGCCGGTTGGTTGCCGCACGCCCGGCGGCCCGTTCGGAGCTCCCGCGGTGCGAGGACGCGCGCCCGGGTGTCACCTCCGTTGACGTGCCCTACGCGTGGTTCCTGAGCTTGAGCTCGGTCGGGTGCGGGTTGAGGAAGGCCTGTTCCTTGAGGTACGGCTGGTCGTACTTCCCGACGTAGTGCCTGAGCAGCGTGACCGGCACGATGAGCGGCACGTACTCGCGCCGGTAATCCTCGATGACGCCGAGCATCTCCTTCTTCTCGTCGGGCGTGAGGTCGTCCTTGAAGTAGCCGAGCGCGTGCATGAGCACGTTCGCATTCTTCCCGGTCGTCGTCTTCACGCTGAGCGCGGCGAGAAGGAACCGCTCGTACGACGCGATGAGCTCCGAAGGCCGCAGCGCCTTCCCGCGCGCGACGAGCGCGCCCATCTCCTTGAGGTGCTTCGGGCTGTGCGCCATGAGCACGAGCTTGTGCGCCGCGTGGAACGACACGAGGGCGCCGAGGGTCCGCGGCCGGCGCACCGCGTCCCGGTAGCGCTTGAGGCAGAAGACACTCTCGATGAAGTTCTCGCGCAGCACCGCGTCGTGCAGGCGCCCCTCGTCCTCGACAGGAAGAAGGGGAAAGCGGTCCATGAACGCCCGCGCGAAGACCCCGACGCCGACCTTCCTCGGCACGCCGCGCGCGTCGTACACCTTCACGCGCTCCATGCCGCTGCTCGGCGAGCCGCTCTTGAAGATGTAGCCCGCCAGATCCTCCTTCTCGAGCTCGCGGGCGCGCGCCCTCGCCCACGCCTTCATGCGGCGCGTGCGGTCCTGCTTCGTCCGGATGGTCACGAGGCGCGGGTCGTCGGGGTCGCCCTCGAGGTGCATCGGCTCGCGCGGTGTGCCGAGGCCGCACTCGACCTCCGGGCACACCGGCACCCACTCCACGAACTTGCCGAACGTGTCCGTGAGGAAGTGGTCGCGCGAGTGCTGACCGTCGTAGCGGACCTTCTCGCCGAGAAGGCACGCGCTGATGCCGATGCGCGGCCTGTCGTTCATCGCGCCCTCGTTCAGCGCGCCGACTCCATCTCCCGCGTGTACTTCCCGTACCGCGCCGCGCCGTTCAGCTTCGACCGGATGTAGAACGCCTTCTGCGCCGCCTGCACGTTCTCGTCGTGCCCGCGCCACGCCTCGAGCGGCGGCGCCTGGAGCGCGCGGCCGTAGGAGAAGCTGAGCTCCCACGGATGCGGGCCCACGCGGTTCATCGCGTCGAGGTGCTCGGTCGCAAGCTCCGCGCTCTGGCCGCCGGAGAGGAACACGATGCCGGGCACGGCCGTGGGGACGGTGCGGCGGAAGCACCGGACGGTCGCCTCGGCGACCTCCATCACGCCGGCCTGCTTCGGGCAGGCCGCGCCGGACAGCACCATGTTGGGCTTGAGGAGCGTCCCCTCGAGGACGACGCGCTGTCCGTGGAGCGCGTGGTACACAGCGGCGAGCGTGGCCTCCGTCACCTCGTAGCAGCGCTCGATGGTGTGGCCGCCGTCCATCAGCACCTCGGGCTCGACGATGGGCACGAGCCCGGCCTCCTGGCACAGCGCCGCGTAGCGCGCGAGCGCGTGCGCGTTGGCCTTGATGCACCCGCGCGTCGGGATCCCCTGGCCGATCGTGATCACGGCGCGCCACTTCGCGAACCGCGCGCCGAGGCCGACGTACTCCGCGAGCCGCTCGCGCAGCCCGTCGAGGCCCTCGGTGATCTTCTCGCCGGGGAAGCCCGCGAGGGACTTCGCGCCGGTGTCCACCTTGATGCCCGGGATGATGCCGCGGTCGGCGAGGAGCTTCGGGAACGGCACGCCCTTCCGGGCCGACTGCCTGATGGTCTCGTCGTACAGGATGACCCCGCTCACGAACTCCTCCACCCCCGGCGTCGTGAACAGCATGTCGCGGTACGCGCGACGCGTGTCCTCGGTCGACGGGATCCCGATCCCGTCGAAGCGCTTCTTGATGGTCCCCGAACTCTCGTCCGCGGCCAGGATGCCCTTGCCCGGCGCGACCAGAGCCCGCGCCGTCGTCTCCAACGCCTTCGTGTTCGCCACGTTCACACCTCCGTTGGCTTCGTGTTCTCACTCCGCCGCTGCGCGTCGGGCGTCATTGTACCACGCGCGCCGCCCCGCGTCAGCGCGGCCAGCATCGCCGACGCCGCGAGCGCGAGCGCCCCGCCGAACACGAACGGCGCGCCGGGCCCCAATCCGCCGAACCGGCCCGCGCCCTGCCACAGGAGCCCCGCGATGAGGCTCGCCGGGAGCGCCGTGATGCCGACGGCCGCGTGGTACACGCCGTACGCCGTGCCTCTGCGCTCCGGCGGCACGAGGTCGGCGACGAACGCCTTCGCGACGCCCTCGGTGAGCCCGTAGTAGAGGCCGTACGCGCCCATGAGCGCCCAGGCGTGCCAGCCGGCCGACGCGCGGGAGAACCCGGCGTACACTGCCGCGTAGACCAGCCAGCCGACGATGAGGAACCGTCGCCGCCCGAACCTGTCGGACAGCGAGCCCGCCGGGCGCGCGACGAGCGCGTAGACGAGGTTCATCGTGAGGAGCATCCCGAAGATCCCGGGGAGCGACAGGCCCACGTTCTGCGCCCTGAGGATGAGGAACGCGTCGGACGAGTTCCCCAGCGTGAACAGCACGACGATGACGAGGAAGAAGCGAAACCTGCGGTCGAACCCAGCGAGCGAGAGCTTGGGGGGCGCCGCCGTCCGCGCGGGCGAGCGCGGCTCGCGGATGCCGAGCGCGAGCACGAGCACGGCGAGGACGGCGGGGACCGAGCTTCCGATGACGAGCATCCGGAAGGCGTGGCGCGTCAGGACCGCGCCCCCGCGCTGGGCGGCCAGCACGATCGCGAGCGCGATCGCAAGCCCGACGAGCGCGCCGGCGGTGTCGCCGGCGCGGTGGAGCCCGAACGCGGCCCCTCTGCACCGTTCGTCCACGCAGTCGGCGATGAGCGCGTCTCGCGGCGCCGTCCGGATGCCCTTCCCGAAGCGCTCCGCGAACCGCAGACCGAGGACGCCGGCGCCCGTCGTCGCGAAGTACAGGAACGGCTTCGCGGCCGTAGACACGCCGTAGCCGAGGACGGCGAGCCACTTGCGGTTCCTGAAGCGGTCGGAGAGATAGCCCGACGCGAGCTTGAGCAGGCTCGCGGTGGACTCCGCGACGCCCTCGATGAGCCCCACCATCGCCGTCCCCGCGCCGAGGACGTTGACCAGGAACAGCGGGATGCTGTTGTGGAGCATCTCCGACGACGCGTCCGTCAGGAAGCTCGCCGCCGTGGCCACCCAGACGTTCCTGGGAAGCGGGGCACGCGGCGTTGGGGGCGCCTCGGCCATGATCCTCTCTCCTTCTCGTATGTTCGTTTGGGATGTGCCGCTGCGCGAGACTACCACGCGCGCAGGCACTGCTCAACGACCGCGCTGACTCGCCGTCATCGCCGATCTTCCGCCGGGATTCGCGTTGACGGCCGCCGCCGGTCGCAGTACTCTCCTGAGGACGTGTTCACCGCGGCTCGACCCCGCGGCGCGGCGATGCGCGATGTCCCCGGGGGTAGGTGGGAGCCACCTACCCCGTTCATTCTCGGAGGGACCCACATGCGGCTCAGGCTGAGCGGCGAGCAGATCAGGGACGAGATCATCGGGAGGATCGAGACGCTCTCGGGGCAGGACCTCGGCGCCTGCTACCAGTGCGGCAAGTGCTCCGCGGGCTGTCCCGTCGTCGAGCAGATGGACATCGCGCCGAGCGAGGCCATCCGCTATCTGCAGCTCGGTCATCCCGACATCGTGCTCGACTCGAACACCATTTGGATCTGCGCCTCGTGCTTCCAGTGCGCGTCCCGCTGTCCGAAGGGCGTCGAGTTCTCAAGCATCTGCGACGCGCTCCGCGCGATCGTGCTCAGGAAGCGCGTGTCGGACCCGAAGGTGGACGCGGACGAACTGGCGCGCGTCATGGTGTCGGACGCGCCGCAGATGGGCGTCGTCGGGGCGCTCCGCAAGCTCAACGGCTAGCGCGTCGGAGGAGACGATGAAGATCCCGTACTACCCGGGGTGCACCCTTCACGAGCGCGCGAAGGACTTCGATGGCTCGGCGCGCGAGTGCGCGAAGGCCCTGGGGATCGAGCTCGAGGAGCTTCCCATCTGGACCTGCTGCGGGGCCGTTTTTCCCCTCGTGACCGACAGCGTCATGGACATCCTCGCCGCCGTGAGGAACCTCTCGTACGCCTCGCGGATCGGCGACAAGGTGGTGACGCTCTGCTCGTTCTGCTACCACGTCCTCAAGCGCGCGAACCACGTCATGCGCGAGGACCCCGACAAGCGCGACAAGGCCAACCTGTTCCTGCGCGCCGACACAAAGGCGCGCGAGGCGGTCGAGAGCTACACGACAGAGGACTACGCCGGACAGGTCGAGGTCGTCCACTACATCGAGATGCTGCGCGACGTCGTCGGCTTCGATGCGCTCGCGAAGAAGGTGAGGCGCCCGCTTGCGGGCCTCACGGTCGCGCCGTACTACGGCTGCATGCTCCTCAGGCCCAAGGACGAGATGAAGTTCGACGACCCCGAGCAGCCGACGATCTTCGAGGACTTCCTCGGCGCGCTCGGCTGCACGCCGGTCGACTTCCCGATGAAGACCGAGTGCTGCGGCGGCTTCCAGATCGTGAACGACGAGGAGCTCGCTATCGCCTGCTCGCAGACCGTCGTGACCTCCGCCGTGAAGCGCGGCGCCGACGTCATCGTGACCACCTGCCCGCTGTGCCGCTACAACCTCGATCGGAAGCAGGAGGAGATGGCCGAGCGCGTGCGCGGCTTCCGCACGGTCCCGGTCATCTACTTCACGCAGCTCCTCGGGCTCGCCCTCGGGCTTCCCGAAAGGGACCTCGACTTCAGCGGCAACACCGTTGATCCGCGGCCTGTCCTGGCCGAGAAGGTCGTGTCGTAAGGAGGATCGATGGAGCATCGGATCGGCGTCTTCGTGTGCCACTGCGGGACGAACATCGCCGGCACCGTGGACGTGAAGCGCGTGGCGGAGGCCCTCGCGAAGCACCCGGGCGTGGCCTACTCCACCGACTACACGTACATGTGCTCCGACCCGGGCCAGAACCTTGTGAAGGACGCGATCAAGAAGCACCGGCTCACGGGCGTGATCGTGGCCGCGTGCTCCCCGACGCTCCACGAGGCGACGTTCCGCCGGGCGGGCACCTCGGCCGGCATGAACCCGTACCAGGTCGAAATGGCCAACGTCCGCGAGCACTGCAGCTGGGTGCACCAGGGCGACAAGGAGCAGGCGACCCGGAAGGCCATCCGGATCGTGAGGACGATGGTCGAGAAGGCCAAGCTCGACGAGGCGCTCGTGCCCATCGAGGTCCCGCTCACCCGCCGCGCGCTCGTGGTGGGCGGCGGAGTCGCCGGCATCCAGGCCGCGCTCGACATCGCCAACGCGGGGTACGAGGTCGTGCTCGTCGAGCGCTCGCCCTCGATCGGCGGGCACATGGCGCAGCTGTCCGAGACCTTCCCGACGCTCGACTGCTCGCAGTGCATCCTCACGCCGAAGATGGTCGAGGCGGCGCAGCACCGGCGCATCAGGCTCATGACCTACTCCGAGGTCGAGGACGTCGCCGGCTACGTCGGGAACTTCAGGGTGAAGATCCGGAAGAAGGCCGCGTACGTCAACCGCGACGTCTGCACGGGCTGCGGTCTGTGCGTCACGAAGTGCCCCGCGAAGACGCCGTCCGAGTTCGACGAGGGGCTCGCCCCGCGGAAGGCCATCTACACGCCGTTCCCGCAGGCCGTCCCGAACAAGCCCGTCCTCGATGCCGAGCACTGCACGTACTTCAAGAACGGCAAGTGCGGCGTCTGCAAGAAGGTCTGCCCGGTCAGCGCGGTGGACTACGAGCAGAAGGACGAGATCGTCGAGGAGAAGGTCGGCGCGATCGTCGTCGCGACCGGGTTCGACCTCTACCCGATGGCGAAGATGGGGGAGTACGGAGGCGGGAAGATCAAGGACGTCGTCACGAGCCTCCAGTTCGAGCGCATGCTCTCGGCCTCCGGTCCGACGACCGGCGAGGTGAAGCGCCCGTCCGACGGCAAGGTCCCGAAGGAGGTCGTGTTCCTGACCTGCGTCGGGTCGCGCGACCCCGAGGGCCACGTCCCGTACTGCTCGAAGGTCTGCTGCATGTACCTCACGAAGCACGCGATGCTCTACAAGCACAAGGTCCACGACGGGCAGGCCTACCTCTTCTACATGGACGTCCGCACCGGCGGGAAGGGCTACGAGGAGTTCTACCAGCGGGCGAGCGAGGAGGACGACGTCCTCTACGTCCGCGGCAAGGTCTCGAAGATCTTCGAGGAGGACGGCAAGGTCGTCGTGTGGGGCGTGGACACGCTCACCGGCAAGAAGGTCGAGATCGCCGCGGACCTCGCCGTGATGGGACTTGCGATGGTGCCGAGCGCGGCGGCGCAGGAGCTCGCGAACAAGCTCAAGATCCACGCCGACGAGTGGGGCTTCCTGTCCGAGGCGCACCCGAAGCTCCGTCCCGTCGAGAGCCTCGCGCCCGGGTTCTACCTCGCCGGCGCCGCACAGGGGCCGAAGGACATCCCCGAGGCGGTCGCGCAGGCCTCGGGCGCCGCGAGCAAGGTCGCCGCGCTCTTCGCGGAGGAGGTGTACCACCGCGAGCCGGCCATCGCGTGCATCGACGAGGACCTCTGCGCCGGCTGCAGGATCTGCGTGTCGGTGTGCCCGTACAACGCGGCCGAGTTCGACGAGGAGAAGAAGGTCGCGCGCATCCAGGAGGCCATCTGCGAGGGCTGCGGCGCGTGCATCGCCGCGTGCCCGTCGGGCTCGGCGCAGCAGAGGAACCTCACGGACGACCAGATCTACAACATGGTCTCGGCCGCGCTGGAGGATTGACATGTTCGAACCGAGGATCGTCTGCTTCTTCTGCAGGTGGTGCACGTACGCAGGCGCGGACCTCGCGGGGACCTCGCGCAAGCAGTACCCGCCGAACGGCGTCGTCGTGCGCGTCAACTGCAGCGGCCGTGTCGATCCCCAGCACGTCCTGTGGGCGTTCCGCGAGGGTGCGGACGGCGTGCTCATCGGCGGCTGTCATCCGAACGACTGCCACTACCAGGACGGCAACTACAAGACCATGCGTCGCGTCGCGCTTCTCAAGCCGCTCCTCGAGCAGATGGGGATCGAGCCCGAGCGCCTGAGGCTCGAGTGGATCTCCGCCGCGGAGGGCGAGAAGCTCGTCGGCGTGATGAACGGGTTCGTGGACGCCGTGAGGGCGCTCGGCCCGCTCGAGTACGGGCCGATCGCGGAGCGCGTGGGCGGGCCGCGCCCGACCGGCCTGGCGGCGAAGGCAGCCGCGGGGACGACGGGGAAGAAGCCCGCGTCGAAGAAGTCCGCGAAGCGGGCGGTGAAGACGCCAGCGAAGAAGACCGCGAAGCGCGCGGCGAAGAAGCCCGCGAAGAAGACCGCACGGAAGATCACGAAGAAGGCTCCGAAGAGGACCGGGAGATCGGCCGCGAAGAAGAGGGCGCGGTAGGAACGCGGCCCCTCGCGGGGAAACGGGGGACAGACGACGATGGCCGAGATGGTCACCATCTACGTGATGGGCAGGCAGTACGAGGTCCCGAACAACCTCACCATCATGAAGGCGATGGAGTACGCGGGGTACAGGCTCGTGCGCGGGTGCGGGTGCCGGGGCGCGTTCTGCGGCGCCTGCGGCACGGTGTACCGGACGAAGGACGACTACCGGCTCAAGGTCGGCCTCGCCTGCCAGGAGCTCGTGCAGGACGGGATGTACCTCGCGGAGATCCCGTTCTTCCCGGGCAACAAGGCGACCTACGACATCGAGGACCTCAAGCCGAACGCCGAGTCCGTCCTCAAGCTCTACCCCGAGGTGTTCCGCTGCCTCGCGTGCAACGCGTGCACGAAGGTCTGCCCGCAGGACATCGAGGTGATGGAGTACATTCAGGCCGCGCTGCGCGGCGACATCGCGAAGGCCGCTGACCTCTCGTTCGACTGCGTGCTGTGCGGGCTCTGCGCGTCGCGCTGCCCGGCGGAGATCGTGCAGTACCACGTTGCGCTCCTCTGCCGGCGGCTCTACTCCCGCTGCATCGCTCCGAAATCGCCGCACCTCGAGAAGCGGATGAAGGAAGTGAAGGACGGCACCTGCGCCAGGGACATCGAGAAGCTCAAGAAGATGGACAAGGCCCAGCTCACGGACCTCTACAACAAGCGCGACATCGAGAAGGCCGCCTAGGAGGGAGACCGAGGTGTACACCCCCGAACTGCGCGAACTGATCAAGCGCGTCGAGGCGACGCGCCAGGCGAGGCTCCACCAGGAGGTTCCCCGCCTCTCGCCGCAGGAGAAGAAGGAGCTCCTTGAGGCCTTCCACCCCGACTACCGCGCGGAGATCTTCCGCGAGCTTGCGGTCGGGCCGTCGAAGGGCCAGAGGACGCCGAAGGAGTACGCCGATGTCGTCGAGGCGTGGAGCGGGATCGACCCCGTCGCGCTCGACATCGCGAAGGTGGACTACGACGTGGACGTGCTCATCATCGGAGGCGGTGGGGCAGGGGCCGCGGCGGCGCTCGTGGCACAGGAGCAGGGCGCGAACGTGCTCATGGTCACCAAGCTCCGGCTCGGCGACTCCAACACCGTCATGGCGCAGGGCGGCATCCAGGGCGCCGACAAGGAGAACGACTCCCCCGCGATCCACTACCTCGACGTCATGGGCGGAGGTGGGTACGAGAACGACCCCGAACTCGTGGCCGCGCTCGTCGGCGACGGGCCGCTCGTGATCGACTGGCTCGAGCGCCTGGGAGTCATGTTCGATAAGGCGCCCGACGGCACCATGACGACCGAGCACGGCGGCGGCACGTCGCGCAAGCGGATGCACGCGGCGCGCGACTACACCGGCGGCGAGATCATGAAGACCCTCAAGGACGAGGTGCTGAACCGGCGCGTCCCGGTGGTCGAGTTCACGGCCGCCTACGAGCTCCTCACCGACGGCGACGCCGTGACCGGCGCCATCCTGTACAACATGGAGACCGAGGAGTACTCCGTCGCGCGCGCGAAGACCACGATCCTCGCGACCGGCGGGGGCGGCCGTCTCCACATCATGGGCTTCCCGACCTCGAACCACTACGGCGCGACGGCGGACGGCGTCGTGCTTGGCTACCGCGCGGGTGTTCCCCTCGTCTTCATGGACACCATCCAGTACCACCCGACGGGCGCGGCATACCCCGAGCAGATCCTCGGGCAGCTCGTCACCGAGAAGGTGCGGAGCATCGGGGCGCAGGTCGTCAACGCCGAGGGCAACAGGTTCGTCAACGAAATGGAGACCCGCGACGCCGAGGCCGCGGCGTTCATCCGCGAGTGCGCGGAGCGCAAGAAGGGCGTCGTGACACCCTCGGGGCAGCCCGCGGTCTGGCTCGACACCCCGGTGATCGACATGCTCCACGGCGGCGGAACGACGAAGAAGCGGCTCCCGGCGATGTACAGGCAGTACTTCCGGTTCGGGATCGACCTCTGCAAGGAACCCATTCTCACGTATCCCACGCAGCACTACCAGAACGGCGGTCTCAAGATCGACGTCACCTGCGAGACGCCGGTCAGGAACCTCTACGCGGCCGGCGAGGTCGCGGGCGGGATGCACGGCCGGAACCGTCTGATGGGCAACTCGCTTCTCGACGTCGTCGTCTTCGGGCGGCGCGCCGGCGATGCGGCGGCGAAGCGCGCGGCGTCCATCAAGAAGCACCCGAAGCTCACCCTGGAGCACCTGAAGCGGTTCCACGCGGAGCTCGAGGGCAAGGGCGTACCGAAGGAGCGCACGTCGCCCATGCTCCTTCCGGAGTACAGGCGGCCCGAGCACACCCAGAGGAAGGTAGCGATCCTCGGCTAGTCGGGGGAGCACCATGAAGACGCTCATTCTCGGGCTCGGCGGCCCGTCGCCCGCGCGCGGACGCGTGGGCGTCGAGGTCGCGAGGGGGCTCCACGAGGCCGTTTGCGACCCCGACGTGCACATCATCGAGGCCGAGGCCGGCAGCCTCGATCTCCTCGAGCTCTTCGCCGGCTACGACAAGGCCGTCGTCGTGGACTGCATCCACGTGAGCGAGGGCGAGATCGGCGAGCTCACGCGGCTCGGCCTTTCGGATCTTGAGCTCGTGGCCCGCCCCGGCGCGAGGAGCAGGGTGGAGTACCGCGCCACCGTGAACCCCGACCGATCGAGGGGGCTTTGCATGCCCCGCGAGATCTCGATCTACGCCATTGAAGTGGGGGACAGCGTGGACCGGAGCGGGAGCCTCGCGGAGATCATGCGCGAGGCGGTCCCGCGGCTGGTCGCGCAGATCGCGGACGAGGAGTTCGGGGAGCAGGTCGCAGGTGCCGAGTAGAACCGGGCGCGCAGTCCGGGGGGGAGGAGCGCTCAGATGAAGCAGAAGAAGAGAGCCGTCGGGAAGTCCCGTCGGTCACCGAAGCCCGTGAAGAAGGCGGCTGCTCGCAGGCCGGCGCGCCGCGCAAAGGTGGCGCCCAGAGGGGCTGCGGTGAGGAAGCTCACCAAGGACCAGCTCATCAAGAAGGCGCAGAAGCCCAGCCACGACGCGATGGTCCTCCACCCCTTCTACGGCGGCAAGTATCAGATCGTTCCCAAGTGCATCATCAGAGACCTCGACGACTTCGCGATCTGGTACACGCCCGGCGTGGCCGCGCCCTGCAAGGACATCCACGCGAATCCCGAGAAGGTCTACGAACACACGAACAAGAAGAACACCATCGCGGTCGTGACGGACGGCACGCGCGTGCTCGGCCTCGGGGACATCGGCCCGGAGGCGGGTCTCCCGGTCATGGAGGGGAAGGCCCTCCTCTTCAAGTACCTCGGCGGCGTGGATGCGATTCCCATCGGCGTCAACACGAAGGACCCCGACGTCCTCATCGAGACGACGCGTCTCATCAGCCCGTCGTTCGGCGGCATCAACCTCGAGGACATCGCGCAGCCGAAGTGCTTCAGGGTCCTGAGGGAAGTGCGCGACGCGCTCGACATCCCGGTCTGGCACGACGACCAGCAGGGCACGGCCGCCGTCACCGTGGCCGGCGCGATCAACGCGCTCAAGGTCGTCGGCAAGGAGCTCTCAGATGTCCGTATCTCGATGCTCGGCGCCGGAGCGTCGAACGTCTGCATCGCGAACCTCCTGATCCAGGCCGGCGCCGATCCCGGGCGGATCGTCATGTGCGACACCAAGGGGACCCTCCACAAGAAGCGCACGGACCTCATGCCCGGCTTCCCCGAGAAGTGGGACCTGGCAACGCGGACGAACGAGCGCGGCATCCTCGGCGGTCCCGCCGAGACCATCCGGCGCTCCGACATGCTCATCGCCCTCTCGACGCCGGGCCCCGACACGGTCAAGAAGGAGTGGATCGCGAGCATGGCCGAGGACGCGATCGTCTTCGTGTGCGCGAACCCCGTCCCCGAGATCTGGCCTTGGGAGGCCAAGGAAGCGGGCGCGCGGATCGTGGCGACAGGCCGCTCCGACTTCCCCAACCAGGTGAACAACTCCCTCGGTTTCCCGGCGATCTTCCGTGGGGCCCTCGACGTCATGGCGAGGAAGATCACCGACGGCATGTGCATCGCGGCCGCGAGGGAGCTTGCCAAGTGCGCCGAGGACAAGGGCCTCTCCGAGGACTACATCATCCCCAGCATGGCTGAGTGGGAGGTCTTCCCGCGAGAGGCGGTGGCCGTCGGCATGCAGGCGATCGAAGAAGGGGTCGCCCGCGTGACGATGTCCGCGCGGGATCTCTATCGCACGGCCGAGGCCAAGATCAAGGAAGCCAGGGAGCAGGCGCACGTCCTCATGAAGGAGGGCATCATCCCTCCGCCGCCGAAGCTCTAGCCTGAACCGGTCGGGGGCGGGCGCCGCCCGCGCGGCGTTCCGCCCCCCGACGCGAGGGAAGCCATGCTTCCCGTCACAGGACCCACCGACTCCGAGCTCGTCCAGCGCGCCCAGGCCGGCGACAAGGGCGCGTTCGACGCGCTCGTGACCCGCAACGAGTCCAAGGTCTACGGGCTGTGCCTCAAGATGCTCGGCAACCCCGAGGACGCCGAGGACGTGCTCCAGGAGGTCTTCATCAAGGCCTACCAGTCGCTGCCCGGCTTTCGGGGCGACTCCGCCTTCTCCACATGGCTCTACCGCATCGCCACGAACGCCTGCCTCATGCGCATTCGGAAGAAGAAGCTTGAAACCGTATCGCTCGATCAGCCATCAGAAGACGACGGTGACGGCACTCGCGACGTAGCCGATTGGTCCCGCGATCCGGCCGCGGAGGTCATGAACGACGAGCTTCGGGCCGTGCTCGCGGAGCACATCAACGAGCTCGCGCCCGACAACAGGATCGTGTTCGTGCTCCGCGACATCCACGGGCTTTCGACGGAGGACACCGCCAAGGTCCTCGGGCTCACGACGCCGGCGGTGAAGTCGCGGCTGCACCGCGCACGGCTCTATCTCAGGGAGAGGCTCTCGGACTACTTCTCGCGCGGCGCGCTCGCCGCGTGAGGCGAACAGGGAACGGGGGGAAGGTCCACGTGATGCGTACGAACCTCGGCAGACTGTGTCTCGTGACGGCGTTTGTCGGCGCGCTCGCCGCGTGCTCCTGCGCCTCGCACGACGTCCGACTCATCCCGCGCGAAGTGCTCTTCGGGAACCCGACGAAGGCCGCGCCGAAGGTCTCGCCCGACGGCACGATGCTCGCCTACATCGCGCCGCTGGACGGTGTGCTCAACGTGTGGGTCAGGACCATCGGCGAGGACGACGACCGGCCGATCACGCGCGACGCCGACCGGGGCATCTTTCGCTACTTCTGGGCGGCGGACAACCGGCACGTCATCTACCTGCAGGACGCGCACGGGGACGAGAACTGGCGCGTGTACGCCGTGAGTCTCGCTGCGGGGGAGACGCGCGACCTCACGCCGTTCGAGGGCGTCCAGGTCGAGATCGTGGACCAGAACAAGCGCCACCCCGACACGCTCATCGTGATGATGAACCGTGAGGACCCGCACCTCCACGACGTGTACAGCCTGAACGTCGCGACCGGCGAGCTCACGATGGTCGCGAAGAACCCGGGGAACGTCGCGGGATGGGTGACGGACTACAATCTCAAGGTGCGGGGCGCGGTGGCGGCGACCGCCGAGGGCGGGTTCGACCTCCTCGTGAGGAAGACCGAGGCCGCCCCGTGGGAGAAGGTGCTGACCTGGGGGCCGGAGGACAACCTGAACAGCGGGCCCGTCGCCTTCACGAAGGACGGCGGGTCGCTCTACCTTCTCGACTCGCGGGGCGTGAACGCCGGGCGGCTCGTGAAGCTCGACCTCGCGACAGGCGCGATCGAGGTCATCGCCCAGGATCCGACGTACGACGTGAGCGACGCCATGGTGAACCCGGACACGCACGAGATCGAGGCCGTCGGGTTCACGAAGGAGCGCGACGAGTGGATCGTCCTCGACGGCTCGTTGCGCGCGGACTTCGAGGCGCTCCAGGCGCTCGACCGCGGCGACTTCAAGGCCTACAGCCGCGACCACGCCGACCGGACCTGGATCGTGGGGTACGTGAAGGACGACGGCCCCGTGTCGTACTACAGCTACGACCGCTCGACCAGGAAGGGCACGTTCCTCTTCGACAACCGGTCCGATCTCCGGGACTTCACCCTGGCCGCCATGGAGCCTGTCTCGTTTCAGTCGCGGGACGGCCTGACGATCCGCGGCTACCTCACCTGTCCGCCCGGCGTCCCGCGGCAGAAGCTCCCGCTCGTGCTGAACGTCCACGGCGGCCCCTGGTACCGCGATTCGTGGGGATACAACCCCGAGGCGCAGTGGCTGGCCAACCGCGGGTACGCGTGCCTCCAGGTGAACTTCCGCGGCTCGACCGGCTACGGCAAGGAGTTCGTCAACGCGGGCGACAGGGAGTGGGGCGGGAGGATGCACGACGACCTCCTGGATGCGGTTGCGTGGGCCGTGGGCCAGGGCATCGCGGACCCCGGGCGCGTCGCGATCATGGGCGGTTCGTACGGCGGATACGCCGCGCTCGTCGGCGCGACGTTCACGCCGGACCTCTTCGCCTGCGCGGTCGCCGCCGTCGCGCCGAGCAACCTCGTCACGTTCATCGAGACCGTGCCGCCGTACTGGTCGTCCATGCTGTCCGTGCTGCACAAGCGAGTCGGCGACCCCGTGACGGACAGGGAGTTTCTCGAGTCGCGCTCGCCGCTCTTCAAGGTGGACGCGATCCGCATCCCGATGCTCATCGCGCACGGGGCCAACGACCCGCGCGTCAAGCAGGCCGAGGCCGAACAGATCGTCGCGGCCATGAAGGCGAAGGGCATCGCCCACGAGTACCTGCTGTTCGAGGACGAGGGGCACGGGTTCGCCAAGCCCGGCAACCGGCTCCGCTACTACGCGGCGGCCGAGAAGTTCCTCGCCGCGAATCTGGGCGGGCGCTTCGAGGAGTAGCATGCTCGACTGCAAGGGGCTCCTGGAGGCTCTGTCGGCGTACGTCGACGGCGAGGCCGGCGAGGAGCTGAGGCTCGAGATCGAGGAGCATCTCCGGAGCTGCGTGAAGGCGCAGGCGATGCTGCACACCTTCCGCCGGACGATCGTCCTCCACCAGGTGGTCCAGGAGCGCATCGTGCTGCCGCCCGCGGCGCGGGCTCGGCTCCACGAGGCGCTCAGGAAGTGCCTTGAGGAGGACAAGCCGTAGGCGCGGACGACGCTCCCGAGAGCGTCGCAGCGAGCGTTGCCGTCCGACGGCGCGCAGGCGCGGCGAGCAGGACCGTTGTGGAGCCTCCGGTTCGGACCGGGGGCTCCACGTTCTTCGGGGCTCGCTGCGTCGCAAGCGGCCCAGAATCGCCGGACGGTCTTCCGCATCAGAATCCTCGCAGCCGACCGTAAGCACATCACTTAGGGAAGGAGGTGAAGCAGATGGAGCTCGTTCGTTGGAGGCCGAGAAGGGACCTGCCGGTCGTTGCCGAAGACATGGGCAGGGCGATGGACCGGCTGATCCGGAACTGGATGAGTCCCCTCTCCTTCTCCGAGTTCAGCTGGAGCCCGACCGTCGACATCCAGCTCACTCTGAGTGGCGTGCTGACCGTACGCGTTCCCAAGGCCGAGACGGCGAAGGCGAAGAAGGTCGAGATCTCGTAGGGCCTGTCTCTCGGTCCGAACAGACGGAGGCCGACGCGGCAGCATGGTGGGTGGACAACGTGAGTGCGCCGGCCTTGGTGGGGGCGGCCTCGTGCCGCCCCCACCGCTTTGGCGGGCGGGTCGCGCGGCCGACCGCGGCGGGGCTCGCCGCGTGACGAGGCCCCGCCGGAGACTTGCCACGCCGCGGCCGATGTGGTAGCCATTCGGTCACCCAGGAGGAGCGATGGCGTCGGCAATGCGCGAGGGTGGTCGGCTGGTCGTCGTGGGCGGCGTGGCCGCGGGCATGAGCGCGGCGAGCCGGGCGCGGCGGCTGCGTCCCGACATCGAGATCGTGGCGGTCGAGAAGGGCGACGACGTCTCCTACGGGGCGTGCTCACTGCCGTACTTCATCGCGGACGTCGTTCCGGAGCGGGACGCCCTCATCGCGCACGACGCCGCGTTCTTCCGCCGCGAGCGCCGGATCGACGTCCGGCTCCGCACGGAGGCCATGGCGCTCGATCCGCGAAAGCGGACCGTGACGCTGCGCGCGTCCGAGGGCGAGCAGGCGCTCGCCTTCGACGCGCTCGTCATCGCCACGGGCGCCCGGGCCGTTCGAGTGCCCCTGCCCGGCGCGGACCTCGACGGCGTGTTCACGCTCAGGACGCTCGAGGACGGCGAGGCGCTCAAGCGGCGCGTGTCGCAGGGCGCGCGGCGCGCGACGATCGTCGGCGGCGGGTACATCGGCCTCGAGATGGCCGAGGCGCTCGCCGCGCGCGGGCTCGCCGTGAGCGTCGTCGAGCTTCTGCCGTCGCTCCTGTCCACGTACGACGCGGACATGAGCGAGCTCGTCGAGCGGAAGCTGCTCGACAAGGGCGTCGAGGTCCGGAAGGGAACGAAGGTGGAGGGGTTCGAGCCGGGCGCGGACGGCCGGAGCGTCGGCTGCGTCCTCGCCGGCGGGCAGCGGCTTCCGGCGGACCTCGTTCTCGTGGCCGTCGGGATCCGGCCGGCGTCGGAGCTCGCGCGCGCCGCCGGCATCGAGACGGGCCCAAGCGGCGCGATCAAGGTCGACGCGCGGCAGGTGACGAGCGAGCCCGCGGTCCTCGCCGCGGGAGACTGCTGCGAGGCCATGCACGTCGTGACGCGACGCCCCGCGTGGATCCCCCTCGGCACGACGGCGAACAAGCAGGGGCGCATCGCCGGGGAGAACGCCGTCGGGGGGAACCGCGCCTTCGGCGGCATCGCCGGCACGAACGCCACGAAGGTGTTCGATCTCGAGGTGGCCGGCACCGGGCTCTCGAGCGAGGCCGCGCGCCGCGAGGGGCTGGACGCCGACTCGGTCAGGATCGCGGCGCCGTCGCGCTCGCCGGCGTACCCGGGCGCGTCGCCCATCGCGGTCAAGCTCGTCTTCGAGCGCGGCAGCGGCAGGCTCCTCGGCGGGCAGATGGTCGGCCGCGAGGGTGTCGCCAAACGCATCGACACGATCGCCGCCGCGCTCCACGCGGGCATGACCGTCTCCCAGCTCGCCGACGTCGACATGAGCTACGCGCCGCCGTTCTCCCCGGTGTGGGACCCGGTCCTCGTCGCGGCGTCGGAGGCGCAGAAGAAGACAGGCCGATGATCCTCTCACGGCGCCGCGCCCGCGGCGCGCCCTCGCCCCGCCCGGTCCGGTTCTTGCTCCGCTGTCCTGCGATGAGAGCGCATCCGAAGCTCGTTACCATGGCGCTCGTCTGCGCGCTCCAGCTCTCCTGCCTCGTCGGACCGGCGTCCGCCTCGTGGCGTACCGACGTCGACTCGCTCCACGCCGCCGCGGAGAGGAGCTTCACTGCGGGCGAGTACCGACGGGCGGCGGCGCTGTACGCGCGGACGGCCGAGACCATCGCCGCGAACAACGGGACCACGGACGTCTATCTCTCGAACATGGCTGCGCGTTCGCGGTTTCTCGAGGGGCGATCGCTGGAGAGCCTCAAGCGCTGGGACGAAGCCTCCGCCGCCTACGGTAACGCTCTCGTCGCTCTCCCCGTCATCTCGGACGCCATCCGCGTGCGTCTGGCCCGATGCCGCTTGGAGAGCGGCGATCTCGAGGCCGCGGTGTCCACGCTCAGGGAGGTGCTGAGCGACGGCGTCACAACGAGCTTCGATCTCCAGGCGCTCGAGTCGCTCGGTGACGCGTATCTCGACGCTGGGGACGCGACGTCGGCTCTGCGATGGTACGAGGAGATGCTCGAGGCCGCCGCCGACGGCGACCTCGCGAAGGCGCTCTACAAGATCGGCCTTGCCCACGAGGAGCTGGGCGAGACCGACCGGGCGCTCGAGCGCTACGCCACCGCCGTGACGGCCCACCCGAGCACGGCGGGCGCCCGCGACGCGCTCAAGCGCGGCCGCGCCGTCTCGCGCTCGTTCACCGACCGGTACCACCAGGGGCTCGTGGCCTACCACGATGGGAGGCTCCGCGACGCCGCGGAGTTCTTCACCCACTACCTCAAGCACGACGCGGGCGAGTTCGCGGCGCAGGCCGCGTACCACCTGGGCCGGTGCCAACAGCGCCAGGGCAACTTCCGGGGGGCGGCCCGGGAGTACGAGCGGGCCGTCGAGCTGGGGGCGGAGGGGGGGTACGCCGACCTCGCGTGGTCGAAGCTCGCCTTCTGCCTCAGGCGGTTGGGGCGCATCGACGAGAGCGTCGCCGCGTACGACAGGTACGCCGCGCTGTACGCGGACCGGATCGGGACGGCGCACATCCTCTGGGAGAAGGCGCGCCTCCTGGAGGAGGAGCAGCGCTGGGACGAGGCCCGGGACGCATTCAGCGCCTTGGCAGACAGGTATCCGTCCTCGGAGCGCGCGGGCGACGCGCTCTTCCGCGCAGGGCTGTGTCTCTACAAGCTGGGGAAGTACCGCGAGGCGGCGGCCGACTTCGCCACGCTCTACGCGAGCTCGACCGGCGCGCGGGCCGCGAGAGCGCTCTACTGGGTCGGGAAGGTCGACGAGCGGTTCGGGCGCATCGACAGCGCGATCGAGCGATACCGCGAGGCGGCGGGCGCGGCGCGCGACTCGTTCTACGGGAGGCGGGCGCTCGAGCGGCTGGCCTTCCTGGAGGACGGTCGTCCGGAGCCTGCGACATCCCCGCAGCCGGCGACGCTCGCGTCGCGCCCGCCCGGCCTGCCGTGGAGCCAGGAGCGGCGGGACTTCGCCGCGTGGCTCGCGGAGTGGCACGAGCGCGTCTACGTGCCCGGCGTGAGCGCCGCGATGCGCGAGCGGCTCTCCGAGGACCCCACGTTCGTCAGGGCCGACCACTTCCTCTGCCTTCACATGCCGGGGCCGGCCGCCGCGGAGCTGTCGAAGCTCGAGGCCGGGTTCGCCTCCGACCCGAGGATGCTCGACGTGCTCATCGGGTACTACGAACGCAACGGCTTCCACCGTCGCGCGATCCGGTTCGCGGAGCGGATGCTCAGGCTCTCGCCGGCCGACGAGATCAGCGACGCGCCGGTCTACCTGCGTAGGAAGATCTGCCCGGCGCACTGGCGCGATGTCGTGGTGCGGGAGTGCGCGAAGCGCGGCGTGGACCCGAGCCTGTTCTTCTCGCTGATCCGTCAGGAGAGCCTGTTCGAGTCGGTCGCGCGCTCGGGCCCGGGCGCGCGCGGGCTCTCGCAGATCATGCCGGAGACGGGCAAGTGGATCGCGAGGCGCCTGGGCCACAGGGGCTTCGCGGTGAGCCGGCTCAACGATCCGGAGACGAACATCGAGTTCGGCGCGTACTACCTGTCGCAGCAGCTTGCGGACTTCGACGGCGACGTGCTGCGCGCGCTGGCCGCGTACAACGGGGGGCCGGGGAACGTGAAGCGGTGGTGGAACTACGGCGGGACGGGGGACTCGGACGTCTTCTTCGAGGATATCGGCTTCGCCGAGACCAGAGACTACGTGGAGCGCGTGTACCGCTATTCCGGGATCTACCGCGAGATCTACGGAGGCTTCGGGAACTAGACCGTCTAGGCCTGCCCGCTCCCCGGGGCGCCGCCGTGCTTCTTCCTGTAGTCCTCGATCGCCTTGTGGAGTGCGTCGGCCGCGAGGTTCGAGCAGTGCATCTTCTGAGGGGGCAGGCCGTCCAGCTCCGTCGCGACCGTCTCCCTCGTGATCGTCATCGCCTCGTCGAGCGTCTTCCCCTTCGCGAGCTCCGTCACCATGCTGCTCGTTGCGATCGCCGAGCCGCATCCGAAGGTGCGGAACCGGATGTCCTTGATGCGGTCGTTCTCGACCTGGATCTGGATCTCCATGAGGTCGCCGCACACGGGATTGCCCTCGACCCCCACGCCGTCAGGATGCTCGAGCTCGCCCACGTTCCGCGGGTTCCTGAAGTGATCGAGCACCTTGTCGCTGTAGACCGGGGGCATGTGGCGCGGCTCCTTTCCCTGAGGCCACCGGCCATCTTAGCGCTGCGCCGGGCCGCAGTCAAGGAGCCGCCGGGAGCGGGGGCCGCCTTGCCGCCGCGCGGGCGGCGTGCTATCATGGCCGCCCGCGACGGCCACGGGGCCCGCCCGCGGCGCTCTCTCCGGAGGAAGGTGTGCGGATTCTCCACGCTCTGATGTTCGTCCTCGCCTGCGCGGCCTGCGCGTTCGCGCAGCAGCCCGTCATCTCCGCGATGTCCGACCACGCGGGGCGGGCCGTCCGGGAGTTGTTCCGGAAGGACGACGCCAGAACGGCCGGGACGGCCGAGATCCTCGCGCGCCAGGACGTCGAGCGCTACGAGCTCGACGTGTGCGTGGATCCTCCCAGACGCCGCGTGTCCGGCGAGTGCGCGATCACCATGCGCGCGGGCGCGGACCGCCTCACGCTCGTGCTGAACGAGGGGCTCGCCGTCACGACCGTGCGGGCGGCGTCCGGCGCGGCGCTCGCCTTCGTCCGGGACGGCAGGACGATCAGCGTGCTGCTGCGCGGCGTGCCGGAGGGGCCGGTGAGGGTGGTCCTTCGCTACCAGGGCACGGTCGCCGCGGGGGGCGGCATCCTCGCCAATCCCGGGCTGCTGTACCTGGGCGGCGAGTCGGCCTGGTATCCGATGAGCGAGGCGCACGATCCGGCCACCATGCGGATCGTGCTGCGATACCCGGACGAGTACTCCAGCGTGTGCACGGGCATGCTCGTCGGCATGGCGATGCCGTCCTCGGACGGGCGCTGCAGCGCGGGCGACATCTGGGAGTCGGCGGAGCCGCTCGCCGCGGCATCCGCGGCCGTCGGCCGGATCGGGAACTCGTTCGGAGTCTGGGGGAACGTGTTCCTCGGATACCACTGGTACGTTCCCGCGCCCGGCGACACCCTCACCGGGGGATGGAAGCCCGACGTCCCGCCCGGCCCCGCGGGCGAGCTCAAGGGGCTCGTCGGGTATCTCGAGGCATGCTACGGCGGCTATCCGTTCAGGTGGCTCAACGTCCTCCTGCTGCCTCCGAACCTCGAGGGGTTCGAGTCCGCGGCCTCGGGAGCGGGGCTCATCGTCGTTCAGGACGTGGACGGTCTTGGACTGACCAGCGGCTCGTCCGCGCTCACGAGATGTTCGCTGGAGCTCGCGAGGAGCTGGTGGGCGTGCTCGATGGACGCGGGCGCGCTGGTCGCGGAGGGGCTGTCCGCGGCGGCCGAGGTGGACTGGCTCGAAGCCACCGGAGGCGACGAGGAGGCGCTCCGCCGGCGGGAGTTCCGCCGCGCGCAGTACGCGCGGGCCCTCTCGGAGGCCGGCGGCTCGGCACCGCTCAGCGCGTGCCTCGGCGAGTCCCCGTGCGATGACCGGCGCATCTGCCGTGGCAAGGGGGCGGCGCTCTTTGACATGCTCGAGCGCCTGATCGGGCGCGACGCGTACTGCCGCGCGCTTCGGGTGTTCGCCGAGCGGCACCGGGGCCGGACGGCGGGATTCCGCGACCTCGTCGCGGCCTTCGAAGAGGCCACCGAGCAGGACCTCAACTGGTTCTTCTACGAATGGGTCTACCGCGGCGACCTTCCCACGTACGTGCTGGACTACACGGTTTCCCACGTGAGGGGGCGGCGGTACCGCGTGCAGGGCACGATCAGGCAGGACGGGGAGATCTACCGGACGCCGGTGCCGCTGACCGTTGACCTGGGTCTGTGGTCGTACGACGAGGTCGTCGCGATCGAGTCGTCCGAGCAGCCCTTCGACTTCGTCGCCGAGAGCGAGCCGCTCAGGATCCTGGTGGACGCGGACGGCGTCCTTCCCGTGATCGAGAGCGCCGACAGGGCCCGTGCGCACTTCGAGCGCGGGAACGCGGCGAAGGCCGCCAACGACTGGGCGACGGCGGTGAACGAGTACGGGGCCGCGGCGTTCCTCGCGCCGCGCCAAGCGTCGTACCGCTACGCGTACGGCGAGGCGCTCGTGCGGTCGGGGCGGCTGACGGCGGGGCTCGAGGCGCTCGACGCGGCGGCTCGACTCGACCCCAAGAACGCCGGGCTCCGGCTCTGGCTCGGCCAGCTCTACCTTCGAGCCAACGCGCACACGGCGGCCCTCAGGCACCTCGACGCATACGTCTCGATGAAGAAGGACGACCCCATCGGCCACGCCACTCGGGCCATGGCGCTCGTCGGGCTTCGGCGGCTCGATGAGGCCCGGACGGGCATCGCTGCGGCGCGCCTTCTCGTTGCGAAGACAGGCAACCAGCCGCAGGCGCTCGAGGCGCTGCACCTCGCTTCCGGCAGATACCACGAGGCGGCGGGCGACAGGGCGGCGGCCGTCGCCGACTACGAGCGCGCCCTTCGCGCGAACCCGGTCTCCGACGAAGCACGGAAGAGACTGGCGGCAATCGAGGCGGGATCGCGCTGACGCGCCCGACTGGTTGAGCGCCCGCGGAGGCGGACGGCAGGCTCGCGCGCACGACGAGGACCTGGAGCACAGGGAGATCTGAACCCAGATGAAGAAGCACTTCTTCAGCGGCATCCAGCCCAGCGGGCGGCTTCACATCGGCAACTACCTCGGCGCGATCTCGCAGTGGATACGGCTCCAGGAGCAGTATGAGCCCGTGTTCGGGATCGTGGACTACCACGCGATGACGGTGCGGTACGCTCCGCAGGAGCTGCCGGGCCGCGTTCTCGATGCCGCTGCGAGCTACCTCGCCGCGGGGCTCGACCCTTCGAAGAGCATCCTCATGGTGCAGTCGCAGGTGAAGGAACACACGGAGCTCGCCTGGGTCCTCGACTGCGTGACGCCCATGGGGAGGCTTGCGCGCGTACCGACGTTCAAGGAGAAGGTCAGGCAGAACCCGGACAACGTGAACATGGGGCTCTTCGCCTACCCCGTGCTCATGGCGGCGGACATCCTCCTATACAAGTCGGAGATCGTCCCGGTCGGCGACGACCAGGTGCCGCACCTTGAGTTCGCGCGGGAGGTGGCGCGCCGGTTCAATGCGGTCTTCGGCGAGACCTTCCCCGAGCCGAAGGAGGTTCTCGGTGAAGGCGCCCGCGTGCAGGGGCTGGACGGCGCGAGCAAGATGAGCAAGAGCCTGGACAACTGCCTATATCTCGACGATCCGGACGACGTCATCGCGAAGAAGCTGTCCACGGCTCCCACGGACCCGGCGCGGATCCGCCGAACCGACGTCGGCAACCCCGACGTCTGCAACATCATGAGCTACCACAGGATCCTGTCCACGCCGGATGAGGTCGAGGCGTGCGCGAAGGGCTGTCGGACCGCTTCCATCGGATGCCTCGACTGCAAGCGCATCGTCATCACGCACGTTCAGGAGCTCGTCGGGCCCATCCGCGAGAAGCGTGACGCGCTGCTTCGCGCCCCTGACGACATCCGCGCGGTCCTGCGCGACGGCTCCGAACGGGCCCGCGCAGTCGCAAGAGCCACGATGGACGAGGTCAGGTCCAGGATCGGCGTGATCCTCATCTGATCGGTTCGACCTACCCACGGACGCGCAACGCGCAGCAGGGAGACGCGATGGAGCGGCACATCTTCCGTGAGTACGACATCAGGGGCGTCGTCGACCGCGATCTGACCGAGGATGTCGTTCGGAACGTCGGCAGGGCGTTCGGAACCCATCTCAGGCGGCGCGGCGGTCGGGCGGCCCTCGTCGGGGGAGACGTGCGCCACTCGACCGAGCGGTTCCGCCGCGCGCTCACCGAGGGGCTGCTCTCGACGGGCATCAACGTCGTGGACGCAGGGGTCGTGCCGACGCCTGCCTTCTACTTCGGGCTGCACGAGCGCGCGGTGGACGGCGGCGTGATGATCACAGGCAGTCACAACCCGCCCGACATGAACGGGCTTAAGCTGAACGCGGGGACGGACTCGATGTACGGGGCGGAGATCCAGGAGCTCTGGCAGATCGCCCAGCGCGGCGACTTCGAGAGCGGCCGCGGAACCCGCACGGAGACCGCCCTTCTCGACGCGTACAAGGACGCGATCCGCTCCAGGATCTCGCTCGCCCGGCCGCTCAAGGTCGTCGTCGACGCGGGAAACGGCTGCGCGGGCCTCGTCGCCTGCGATCTCATCAAGAGCCTCGGATGCGAGGTCGTGCCGCTCTATTGCGAGCCCGACGGCGACTTCCCCAACCACCATCCGGACCCGACCGTCCCGGAGTACGTGAAGGACCTCATCGCGGCCGTGGTGCGGCACAAGGCGGACGTGGGCATCGGGTACGACGGCGACGCGGACCGCGTGGGCACGATCGACGAGAAGGGCGAGATGGTCTTCGCCGACAAGGTCCTGGCCCTCCTCGCGCGGGAGGTGCTCGCGGCGGGCCCCGCCGAGATCGTCTTCGACGTCAAGTGCTCGCAGGCGCTCATCGAGGACATCGAGGCACACGGCGGGAAGCCGCTGATGTGGAAGACGGGGCACTCGCTGCTCAAGCGGAAGATCAAGGAGACCGGCGCGCCCATCGGCGGCGAGATGAGCGGGCACATGGTGCTCGCCGACGGCTACTACCCGTTCGACGACGCGATCTACGCTTCCTGCAGGATCCTCCAGATGTTGTCGCGGGCCGCCGCGCCGCTCTCCGAGCTCGTGGCGACCATCCCACGGTACCACTCCACGCCCGAGATCCGCGGCGAGACGAAGGACGACGCGACGAAGTTCGAGATCGTGCGGAAGGCCGTGGAGTACTTCAGGTCCCATCACGACGTCATCGACGTGGACGGCGTGCGCATCCAGTTCGGCGACGGCTGGGGGCTCGTCCGGGCGTCGAACACGCAGCCCGTCATCGTCATGCGCTTCGAGGCCCGGACTGAGTCCCGCCTCAGGGAGATCCAGGCGCTCGTCACCGGGAAGCTGCGGGAGTTCGGCGAGATTCGCCTGTGAGCGCGGGGGGGACCTTCGTAGCCGTCCGGTCCCCTTCCCACGGGCACGGATGCGGGGCGAATACCCTCCGGCCTTCGCCGTCCAAGGAGTTCACCGGGCGCCATGCCTGAGCCCGATTCCAAGGAGCGAGACGCGGAGCTCGTGCGAGCGAGCCAGGCGGGTGACCGCGGGGCGTTCGACCTGCTGGTGGATCACTACAAGGAGCTGGTGTACGCCGTCGCCTATCGTTTCGCAAGAGACCCCGACCTCGCCATGGACCTGTCGCAGGACGTGTTCGTTCGCGCATACCGTGGGATCAAGACCTTCAAGGGGCGGTCGAGCTTCTCGACCTGGCTCTACAGGATCGCCATCAACACCTGCATCGATCACACGCGTCGCCGCTCACGTTCCATCGAGCCGCACACGGTGCCGGAGGAGGTCGCAGACTACGCGGACAGCGAACCGGCCACGGCCCACCGCGCCGTGGGCCCGGACGGCCTGGCACTCTCGTCCGAGCTGGGTGAGCAGATCCAGCGCGCCGTCGACGCGTTGCCGTCGTATCACAAGTCCGTGTTCGTGCTGTACGAGATCAGGGGGTTGTCGTACAAGGAGATCGCGGACGTTGTCGGGTGCTCGATCGGTACGGTGATGTCTCGCCTCCACTACGCGAGGAAGAAGCTGCGGACGATGCTCAAGCCGTACGTGGAGAACGGACTGGATGCCGGCGCAGAGAAGGACAGGGACGCATGATCGGTTGCTATCGCTTCAGCAGATGGCTCACGGCGTACGCGGACGGAGAGCTCGGCGAGCGACGCGCGCGCTCCGTCGAACGGCATGTCGCCCGCTGCGCCCGCTGCGCCCGTGAGCTTGACTCGATCCGCGCGTCTGGTAGAATCCTGAGCAGGGTCGGCGTGCCGGCGGCGACGCCGGAGCGGTGGAACGCGTTCCGCCGCGGTCTCTCGCAGGCCCTGGACGGCGTCGATCGGGAGGCCAGGCGCGCGACGCGGCCTCGGGAGCTCAGGCCGCCGGAGCCGGCCGTGCGGCGACCTGCCTTCGCGTTCGCCGTCGCCTGCGCGGCCCTCGTCATTGCGGTGGCCGCCGTGGGGCAACGGGGGCTCCTGTCGTTCGGTCGCTGGGGCGGCGGCAACGAGTGCATCGTCGACAGCATCGAGACGTACGCCGCGGGTTCCACGCCCATGTTCTTCACCTCCGAGGACCCCAGGATGACGGTCATCTGGGTGTTTTCGGAGGAGCCCGGAGCAGGGAGCGCTCGCCAGTGAGCGCGGAGGCCATGACGAAGACCGCGATCATCCTGCCTGCTGTTCTCGCGCTGCTCGCGCTTGCCCCGCTCCCGGTCACGGCGAGGGACGAGGTGCTCATCGGCGTGACGTCGATCTCGGCGGCGTCGGCGGTCGCAGCGGGTGGGCCCTCGTCCGCGCCCGTCGTGGACCCGCGGCTCTCCCAGTTCGCCAAGAATCTCCGCTCGCTCTTCGCGTACACGAGATACTCGTTCCTCGGCAGGTCGGAGGTCCGGGCGCGGTTCGGCGGGACCGCCGCCATTCAGCTGCCTGAGCGCTTCTCGCTCGAGGTGCAGCCCGAGCCGCCCAAGCAAGACAGCGAGGGCAGGATCGAGATGACGATCAGCCTGCTTCGCGAGGGCGAGCAGGCCCGAGGTGGGCCGGCGCCGGGTCGCGGACACCCCGAGGCCGAGGTCGTGCTCCGCACGAGGATCCGCCTCGAGAACGGCGGGACCGTGTTGCTCGGCGGTCCGCCGATCGCGGGAGGCGTGCTCATCCTGGCTCTCACCGCGCGCACCTGATCGGTCGCGGTGAGAGCCGGCGCGACGCGCGCCGGGGATCAGCAGACGCGTCGGCGTCGGGCCGGGCTCGAGGAGCCCGGCCCGCGCGCGTTGAATGAGCACGCATCGCTCCCGTCTAACGGCATCGCGTTGCAACGGTGCGGACGGAGAACGGCAGACGGAAGACTCGAGTCCGCGCGCTCGCAAGGGAGGTGGAAGACGATGGGACGTTTGCTATCGATGTGGAAGCTGCCGACGCTGACTGCCGTCGCGCTTGCCTCCGCCGTCGCGGTCGCCGCCGGTGCGACCGTGGTGGAGGAGGACTCAGGGAGCGCCCAGCCCGAGAGGGTCGAGGGCGCTCCCGCCGCACAGAGGATCGTTCCCACGCCGGAACCCTGGTGGCCGGACGCCCGCGACTGGAGGGACTGGGATCAGTCGGACGCTCCGAGGATCAGGGTGTGGGTCGACCGCGGCGAGTGGGCGACCTACGAGCCCGGAGACCGCATCGCCGTGTACTTCCGTGTCGACCGTCCCTGCTACGTCACCATCCTGAGCTACACCACGACAGGTGATGTCGAGGTGTTGTTCCCGTCGGCCTGGACGGGATCGGGCTTCGTCCGCTCGCACGAGGTCCATCGGATCCCCGACAGCCGTCGCTACTCGCTGCGCGTGGCGGGTCCCCCGGGCGTCGAGACCATCGTCGCGTACGCGCACGACGGCGCGTGGCCGACGGGGTGGGCGACGCCATGGGCGTTCAGGGCATCGGCGTCGTTCCACCCGCGTGCCGCGGGAGGCCGGGACGTCGGGCGCGGCCCAGGGGCCGTCATCATCGACCCGCCCGGGCCGCAGGGGCGCGGGCGAGGCCGCGTCGTCGTTGAACCGCGCTGGTGGCCCGCGCCGCCGGGTTGGGCGGATGCTCCCTCCCGGTGGTCGTATGACGAGGTGAGCTTCTACGTCTCGTCCGCTCGCTGGGACGTATCGCCGTGGCCCCGACATCGCGGCCCGTCGCTGTGGGAGCAGTTCGAGATGTGGCGCTGCTCCGACGAGTTCCGGCGCGAGGTGCGCGCACGAGGCGACGCGGTCGAGGTCGCGATCCGCTGCATCGAGAGCGCGAGCGGTCGGCCGACGACGATCGTCGGGCGCGCTGTCGCCGAGGACGGCGGCGACAGCAAGACGTTGTTCCGCCTCGACGCGAGCGGGAGGCGCGGCGACGCCCCTGAGCGAGGGCGGGCCTACGCGGCTCACATCGAAGGGCTGCGCGTCGAGATCGAGATCCTCGACGTCGAGCTGTCTCGCAGGGAGCGCGACGGGAGCCGGCGCATCGAGTGGATCCGCTTCGACGTGCGGGCGTCCGCGAACTGATGATGCGTCGTGCCATCGCCCCGCGGCGGCGCCGCGACGGACGACACGACGACGAGAGGAAGGTGCGTGAGACATGAGGGCCATTGCGAGAGCGGTCGCGCTCGGATGCCTCGTGTCGCTGACGGCGGCGGCCCTCTCAGGGTGCATCGTATGGGAGCGTCCCTGGTGGTCCGACTGCCCGCCGCGCACGGCGGCGTTCCACGTGTACGTGTACGACTACTACTCCGGCGTGCCACTCCCGTGGGCGGGCGTGGAGCTCTATCGCGAGAGCTGGTGGAGCTGGAGCTATCTCGGGACGTGGTCGGTGAGCCCGTACGGGTACGCGTTCGTCAGCGGGGGGTACCTGGGCTGCGACGGCGGCGGCTATGACAGCAGAGCGTTCCGGATCGTGGCGTTCGCGCAGGGGTACTACACCGAGTCCTGCACCGTCTCGGTGGACTACTACAGCCCTTCGAGGACCGTGCGGTTCTACCTGGCTCCGTGGCCCCTCGCCGTAACGCGTGAGGGCGAGCGTGCTCCCGAGCTTCCCGAGGGAGAGGGCCCGCCGGACAGAGTGAGGATCGAGGCGGCGCCGTTGGAGTGATCGGCGATCCTGCAGAGCGCGTCGCAGCCCGTGGGAAGGCCATCGGAGCACGCGCTCGAAAGAGGCCGGTGCGGAATCCCCTCCCGCGCCGGCCTCGTCGTCTGCAGGCCCGCCGCCCCGGGGCGGGTCGCGCGAGGGCTATCGGGCTGCGAGCGAGGTGAGGAGCTCGCGAAACCGGAGCGCCTTCTCGTCCCAGCCGTTCGGCACCGCGATCCGTTCGCGCACGACCGCGCGCCGCCGCCGGTCGTCGAGCGCCGCCATCACGGAGTCGGCGAAGGCGTCGGGCTCCGAAGCGATGTAGACGATGTCTCCGTGCCGCTCGACCTCCGCAGAGAACGGTGTCGAGACCACGTTGAGTCCCATCGCCGCGTACATGTACAGCTTGTTGGGGTTGATCGCGGCCGTTCTCGCGCTCCTCGCGAACGGCGCGATGCCGACGGACGCCTGCGCGAGCAACGCGGGCAGCGCATCGTAGGGAACGCGACCCGTGAAGAGGACCCTGTCCGGGAACCGCGCCTCGAGGCGCTCCTTCCACGCGAGGGCCACGTCGAAGACCCTGCCGACGAGCACGAGCCCGACGCTGCGGCCCGATTCCGCGAGCCTCTCGAGCAGGCGCGCCACGAACGCCGGGTCGATCCTGTCGTCCACCGAACCCACGTAGGCGACGAGGTCGTCGCATGCCGCGAGCGTGCTCCCAGCGACGCCGGCGGGCGGCGACACGTCGCGCCGCCCGTCGAACGTGTCGAGGTCGACGCCGTTTCCGATGACGACACCGCGGCCCGCGACGCGGTGAAGATGCTCGGACGACGCCACGACCTCGCTCGCCAGCCCGACGAGGCGGCGGAACATGGCCTCGGCCCGCTCGCGACAGGCAGGGTAGAACTCGGTGTGCAGGTCGTTGAGGTCGTACACGACCGGGACGCCGCGGGCCCGGAGGTCCGACGCCGCGGGGGCCATCCAGATGTTCGAGCACACGGCCACGTCCGGCGCGAAGCCGCCGGCGAGGCGCCCCACGATCGCGCGCCCCAGGACGCCGAGGGCCGGGGACAGCGACCTCAGAAGCGCGGACCGTGCGTCAGGCTTCGGCAGCGCGAGGGAGCGGTACCTCACGTTGGGGCAGGCCGCGTCGCGGCGCGTCACGAAGCTGTTCTCGTCGGCCTTGAGGTTCAGCGGGGAGAGGAACAGCACCTCCCAGTCGCGCGGGAAGCGGCGGACGATCAGGTGCTTCCGCGACACCTGGGAGAGCCACTGGATCTCAGAGAGGTAGAGGACCTTCACCGTGGAGTCCCCGGCTCACGTTCCACGCTGCGAGACCGCGCGACCACGGAGTCTAGCCCCGACCGCGCGGCGGCACAACACCCGAACTGCGTCCCTTCAGCTTGCGGTTTGATTCCCGCCGCGCGCGGAGCGATAATGCCGCGCGTGTCCATCGGTCATCGCGCACCAACGGAGCGGGAGGCGCAGCATGGAACTGGCAAGCGTGAGGCTCGGCTGCCCGGAGGGCGTCGGGATCATCCTCGGGCAGTCGCACTTCGTCAAGACGGTGGAAGACCTCTACGAGGCCGTGGTGACGTCGGGGCCGGGGCTCCGGTTCGGGGTCGCGTTCGCCGAGGCGTCCGGACCGTGCCTCGTGAGGCGCGACGGGAACGACGAGCGCCTCAAGGACGTCGCGACCTCCATCGTCGAGCGCGTCGGCGCCGGGCACACCTTCGCGATCGCGCTCGAGGGCGGGTACCCCATCAACGTGCTCAACGCCGTCAAGGGGTGCCAGGAGGTCTGCTCGGTCTTCTGCGCGACATCGAACCCCGTCGAGGTCGTCGTGGCCTGCACCGCCCAGGGGCGTGGCGTTCTGGGGGTGATCGACGGGTCATCGCCGAAGGGCGTCGAGAGCGACGCGGACGCCGCGGAGCGGCGGTCCCTGCTCAGGGCCATCGGCTACAAGCGGTAGGCGATCAGGGCTGCGGGCCCGGCGGGCTCACCGGGCCGAGTAGGAACGGATCAGCCTCTTGGCGTCATCGAGCATCTCGCGTGGGATCATGACCTCGGTCCTGGCCGGCTCGGTCTCGGCGGGGCTCAGCTCGTTGCTGAGGAAGCACGGGATGCCGCTCTCCTCGAGCAGCTCCCGGATCTGCCCTATGTGGTCCTCGTCGTCCGACGTATCGATGACGACGAGTCCCTCACGCGGGAGGTCCTGCTCGTCGTCATCGTCCGGCGCGTCGGCGCGCGCGTGCGCGACCTTCGTCACGAGAGCGACCTTGCAGCGGGGACACACCTCGAGCACATCGTCGTACTCGCACTCGCACTCGGGACAGACGGCCACGATGCTCACCTCCGAGAGACGTCACACGACTCCTGACCCGCTCGCGTAGAATACCATCAGCGATGCGAGACGTGTCAACACAATCTTGACGAGCGGGAGAGCGAGGTCGCCGCGGGTTCGTTCCTCGCGAGCGAGCGGCTCGACAGACCTCGGAGCGGAGGCGGCTCAGGTTGACTCGGCGGTCGCCGTGGACTAGCATCTCGACTCCGGACGGCGGTGGCGGTTCGGACGACGGACGGAAGGAGGGGATGATACCGTGGTGAGAAGGTGGATGGCACTCCCGACGGCTCTCGCGCTCTGCGCGGCGTGGGCGGTCGTGGCCCGCGCGGCGGACGGTGAGCCGCTCTTCCACATGGCGATCCTGAGCGACAGAACCGGGGGCCACGTGCCCGGCATCTACGAGCGCGTCATCGACGAGATCAACCTGCTGGATCCCGACATCGTCGTGACCGTGGGCGACCACATCGAGGGGTACGGCGAGGACTACGACCGGGCGAGGGCCGAGTGGGACTCCCTGCTTCCGGTCATCCGGGGCCTGCGGGCGCCGGTCCACATGACACCGGGCAATCACGACATCTGGAGCGACGACGCCGAGGTCGTCTACGTCGAGAAGACCGGGCAGCAGCCCTACTACTCGTTCGACTACAGAGGCGTTCACTTCATCATCCTGGATACGGCCCGGCTGAACGCCTCGGCCGAGGTGGTCGGCCCGCAGCGCGAGTGGCTGGAGGCCGACCTCATGGCGAGTGCCGGCGCGGCGAGGACATTCGTCTTCTTCCACAAGCCGTTCTGGGAGCGGACGCTCCCCGCCGGCGAACCGGACCCGCTGCATGACCTCTTCGTGCGATACGGCGTGGACGCCGTCTTCAACGGGCACTACCACACGACCATCACCGATCGGTTCGACGGCATCGACTACGTCGTTGTGGGAAGCTCGGGGGGCGGGATGGGGCGGGACGACTCGGTCGTGCGAGGGCAGTTCTACCAGTTCGGCTGGGTGAGCGTGCGTCCCGACGGGCACCAGATCGCGATCGTGGGTCTGGGGAGCATCCATCCATTCGGCGTCGTCTCGCTCGCGACTCGCGATGAGATCGCGCGGATCGAGCGCGATCAGGTGACCGTCGCCGCCGTTCCCGTGTTCGAGAACGCCTCGGTGCGGGCTCCGCTCGTGGTCTCCATCAGGAACGACTCCGGGGAGCCCGTGGACGATCTCTTGACGTGGACCGCCACGGACGGATGGACCGTCGAGCCAACCGAGGCGCGCGTGTCCGTCGCCCCCGGGGGCGCGGCGGAGTGCCGATTCACGGCGACGAACACAGGTGACCTCTACCCGCTGCCGAGGCTGTCGCTCAAGTACCCGCTGAGCGACGGCCGTCGGCTGGACGTGGATGTGCCCCTGCGGGCCGTGCGGACGGCGACAGCGGCGCGGTTCGAGCGTTCGCCCGTCATCGACGGCGCGATCGACGAAGAGGGGTGGGGGCGCGCGGCGGCGGTCTCGAGGCTGTTCCCGCCGTACGAAGAGACCGTCGAGGGCGAGACCAGGGTCCTGTTCGGGTACGACGACGCGAACCTGTACATCGCCGCCGACTGCGCGGAGCCGATCATGGACGCGCTGGCCGCCCGCGTCACCGAACGCGACGGCGCGGTGTACGGCGAGGACTGCGTCGGGTTCTTCATCCAGCCGAACCGCGACCACGGAACGGTGTACCAGATCTACTGGAACCCCGTGGCCACGGCGTTCGATCAGCGGATCGTCGTGGGCGGCGTCGGGGGCTACTCGGCGGACCGCGCGTGGGACGGGGAACACGAAGCGGCGGTCGCCCGGCTGGGCGACCGGTGGGTCCTCGAGGCGCGGATCTCCATGGATACGCTCGAAACGAGCGCGGCGCCGGGCGCGGTTTGGGGACTCAACTTCCGAAGGAAGCAGGCGCGGACCGGGGCGTCGGCAGACTGGCAGGTCCCGATCGACTACGACCCGAGCACGTTCGGCCGGCTCGTGTTGGAGTAGCACGGCCGCGGGGGCGCCTTGGCGAACACCCTCGATCTCATCGTGGTGGGGGGCGGCCCCGCGGGCTCGAGCTGTGCGCGGCGAGCCGCGGAACTCGGGCTCAGCGTACTGCTGGTCGAGCGCGAGCGCCTTCCGCGGCCGAAGCCCTGCGCCGCCGGGCTCTCCGCCCGCGCGCTCGCTCGGCTCGGCCCGGCTGTCGCGTCCATCGTGCACAAGGAGTTCCGCGCGATCGAGGTCGTGGTGGGCCGGCGCACGAAGCTCGTGTGGACGGGCGGAGAGAGCCTCATCTCGACGACGACGCGCCCCGAGCTCGACGCGATGCTCTTCGAGGCGGCGGCGGCGGCCGGCGCGCGGGCGGAGAGCGGCGTGGCGGCGGAGCTGGCCGGGACCGACGACGCGTCGGTCGGCGTGCGCGCGGGCGGGAGCCAGGCCGAGTGGCGCGCGCGGTACGTCGTCGCGGCGGACGGCGCGGGGGGGGCGCTCCGCGCGCGCTGTGGCGCGACGCCCCTCAGGCTGTCGAGCGCGATCTACGTCCGCGCCTTCCCGCCGGCGGGCGGCGACAGCGAGCTCGCGCGCGACAGGATCACGTTCGATCTCACCGGGCACCGCCGCGGGTACGGCTGGGTGTTCCCCAAGCGCGACCACCTGAACGTCGGCGTGTACACGCAGCTCCCCATGTCGAAGGACATCGCGTCCGCTCTGCGCGCGTTTCTGGCGGCGCGAGGGCTCGCCGCGTGGCGGACGGAGGGACCGTTCGCGTTTCCGGTGCCCGCGGGCCCGCGACGGGCGGAAGCGGCGGTCGGCCGCGTGCTCTTCGTCGGCGACGCCGCAGGGCTGGCCGACCCCGTCACGGGGGAGGGCATCTCCCACGCGATCGCGAGCGGACGGACGGCCGCGGAGTCAATCGCGACCGCCGTCGAGTCGGGCGCGGACGCTGGGGCGCTCTACGCGCGGCGCGTCTCCGCGGAGGTCCGCCCGGCGGTTCTCGCGCTCAGCGGAGTGGGAAACCTCCTCTACACCGCCGGCGCGCGCGTCGCCGACCGCGCGCTCTCGGCAGGGCCCTTGCGGAGGGCGTTTCTCTGGATGGCGCCTTCGGAGCGCGCGCGGGGGTGGCGCAGGGAGGCTCAGTGTCGAGAAGACCGCGGCTCGTCGTTCTGAGCAACGACGCACCTGACTCCTCCTACGGAGCGCGTCGCCTCGCCGGCGCGTTCGGCACGGCGTTCGACGCGACGATCGTCGAACCGCAGGGCGGGCTCGGCGCGCCGCGCGCGTGGCTGGCGGCGCGCGGGGCGGATGCCCTCGTCCTCTCCGGCAGCGAGCGGTCCGTGACGGCGAGGTTGCCGTGGATGGAGGAGGAAGGGGCGCTCCTCGTCGAAGCGGTCGCCCGTCGCCTCCCCGTGCTCGCCGTCTGCTTCGGCCATCAGCTGCTGGGACGGGCGTTCGGCGCCGAGGTCGTGCGCGAGGCCAAGCGCATCGGCCTGTACCACATCGAGCTTGTGGGCGGGGATCCGCTCTTCGCCGGACTCGGCCACCGCGCCCTCGTCCCGGAGCAGCACGGGGACCAGCTCGAGCGCGTCCCCCACGGCTTCGATCTCATCGCGACCTCCGACTACTGCGGCGTGCAGGCGATCCGCCGCGCGGGCCTTCCCGTCTACGGCGTGCAATTCCACCCATGCTACGGGGACGACGTCTTCGACGCGGACGACGCGTGGGAGGCGACGGGACTGCGCGGGCGGTTCGCGCACGACGGCGCGGACATCCTCGCGAACGCCGCGCGGATCTTCAGGGCGTGGATCGGGTGAGCGCGCGGCGTCCTCACGCGCGCAGGGCGTGTCCTGCGATCTTGTAGGCGAGGCGGGCCGCGGCGTAGTCGGACCGCGCGGAGTCCGGGGCCGGGCACAGCTCGACGACGTCCGCCGCGACGACGGCGCGCTCGGCGAACAGGGCCTCGATGAACGCGAGCGCCTCGTACCACAGGAGTCCGCCCGGGTCGGGCGTCCCGACGGCCGGCACCACCGACGGATCGAGACCGTCGAGGTCCACCGTGAGATACGCCGCGTCCGTGGCGACAGCGGCCAACGCGCGACGGATCCAGGGAGCGTCCGTGGCGGTCTCCGGGTACGATCCGCGCGAGGACGCGATCTCGCGCGCCGTGACCGCCGTGATGCTCCGGCGCCGGATGAGGTCGTCCTCCTCGGACGAGAACGCGCGGATCCCCACCTGCACGATCGGGAAGTCCGTGAGCAGCCTCCGCATCACGCACGCGTGATTGAGGGGCGAGCCTTCGTACTCGTTCCTGAGGTCCGCGTGCGCGTCGATCTGCACCACCGTGAGGGGGCCGCGGCCGCGCGCCACACCGCGCGCGGCGCCGACGGTCACGGTGTGCTCGCCCCCGAGCGCGAGCACGAACCGCCCGGCGCCCGCGTGCGTCGCGGCGGCATTCTCGATCCGCGCGACGACCTCCTCGGGCGAACCGGTTGCGTCGAGCGGCGGCAGCGTGTGGATGCCGCGGAAGCACGGCTCGTCGCGTTCTGTCTCGTCGAAGAACTCCACCTGCGCCGAGGCGGCGAGGATCGCGGACGGTCCGAGTCCCGTGCCCTTGCGGTACGTGGTCGTGGCTTCGTAGGGGATGGGGAGGACGACGACCCGCGCCCGAGCGACGTCGGCAGCCTCAGGGGGGAGGCCGAGGAACTCACCGCCCGTGTGCGGGGATGGCATGGCGTTGCCCTCGCGAGGAACGCGCAGAGGCGCGCGACCGTCGTCGATACGACGCGCCTCCGGACCCCGCGCCTAGTAGTGGAACGGCGGCACCACGAAGACCGCGGCGGTGAGGACCGTCGTCCACAGGCCGTTCTTGTCCCCGACGGCGGTCTGCGTGATGTTGCTCGTGCGCACGATCTCGTTGCTGATCCGCCAGTGCTCCTTCCGCTCGTCGTAGCTCGCGTCCGGATCGAACGGAACGCCGAGGATCGTCGCGAGCATCTGGGCGGCGAGGTCCTCCGCGTAGTCGCCGGCCGTGTCCTCGTTCTGCCCGAAGCCGTGGTGCTCGGAGAGGTAGCCGTGCTTGTGAGAGTCCTTCGGGCGGGCGACGCCCACGGACGCGGCGATGAGCCGATGCGGCTCGTTCGTCGCGTTGTCCGAGATGACCGCGAACACGATCTGGCCGGGGAGCAGTCTCTTGAGGCCTGTATCGCAACCGACGATCCTCGCGCCGGGTGGGAGAATGCTGGATACGCGCACGAGGTTGAAGTTGGCGATCTTCGCGTCCCTGAGGGCCATCTCGAAACTCGCCAGCTTCTCCTTGTGCTTGCCTGAGCCCTTCGTCAAGAAGATCTCGCAGGGGCCTCTCAACGTTCGTCTCCTCACGCGCTCCCGCCGGTCCGGGCCGCTCCGTCTCGGTGCCATCGTCGCGGCGACGCCCGACCGGCGGGAGACACGGCCTGCCGGAACGGAGCGGCGCTCGCCCGCGCGCACCACGAGAGGCGCGCGGCGCAAGGAGTATATGGTCGCGGTCCCCGGGTGTCAACGGGCCGCGCGGCGCGTTGACCGCGGCGGGACCGACGGGATATAGTCGCGGTCGGTTCGACGCACCTTCGGGAGGCGCAGCCGATGTGCAGAATGGTCGCTGCGGTGGGGAGCTTCGCGATGGCCGACGTCGTGGAGGGCGTCCGTGCCATGGCGACGAACGCGAACCCGGCGCACCAGCACGAGCTCTCGCCGCGCGCGGGCGCCTTCCTTCACGACTCCGGCTGGGGCGCCGTGTACCTGAGAGACGGCCATCTTGAGCGCGTTCGCAGCACCACGCCCTGCTTCGAGGACAGGCTCTTCGACGAGCTGGCGGGCGTGGAGACCGATCTCGCCGTCGTCCACGCGCGGCGCGCCAAGCACCCGAGGTCGATCGCGCCCGCCAACACGCACCCGTTCCTCGTGACCCACCGGGACGCCGTCTGGGCCTTCTGCCACAACGGAGAGGTTCGCGACACCTCGCAGCTCTCGTGGGACCCTTCGCTCGCTCCGGAGGGCTCCACGGACTCCGAGCGGCTCTTCCTACATGTGCTCTCGACGGTCGCAATGGACGGTCCGAGCGCGCCGGACGCCCTCGCCGCGACGCTCGGACGACTGCGGGACTTCACCTGCGTCAACTGCCTCGTCGTGAGGTCGCGGTCCGTGGTGTACGCGACGCGGCGTGAGCCCGGCAGCACGACGCCGAGGTACTACACCATGTGGCGGACCGACGGCCAAGGCCCGGCGGGGCCGTTCGCGGTGGTTTCGTCGGAGGTCCTCCCTTCGCCCGTCGGCGCGTGGACGCCCGTCGAGGACGGCTCTGCCTCGTTCCTCGCTTGTTCCGCGTGATGCCTCAGCGGCATCTCGCCCATGGCATCCCCCTCCGCGGCCGGCGGGGTGGTCGCTGCTGCGCCGCTGAGCGCTCGCTCATTGATTACCTATGCAATGTGTGCTATGATGAGAGGTCAGGAACAGCTCTCCGGGGGTGCGCGAGTCAACGGGAAGGAGCCGGATGATGAGGGTGGCGAAGCTGGCTCTTGTGATCTGCGCCCTGGCGCTGGCCGGGGCCGGCCGCGTCCACGGGGCCGGCCCGGAGGCGGCCCGGGTCCAGGCGCGCGCGGAGTTCGCATCGATGTCCGACTGGCAGCGGTTCGTCTCGCGGCCGGACTTGGACATCATGTCGTCGAAGCCTGGGCTGGGAGTGACCTTCGTCACCGACGCCGACCAGGTCGAGGCCCTCAGGTCCGAAGGGTATCGGATCGTCGTCGAGATCGAGGACATGGAGGCCTTCTACGCGAGCCGGATCCGCGGCCCGAACTTCGGCCAGTTCCACACGTATTCCGAGATGGAGGACTTCCTCGACGCGCTGCACGCCCAGTACCCATCCATCACGACCTCGCGGATCTCCATCGGCACGTCCATCGAAGGTCGGACGATCTGGGCCTTCAAGATCTCGGACAACCCGGACCTCGACGAGGACGAGCCGGAGATCCTCTTCGACGGGATGCACCACGCCCGCGAACCGATGTCGCTCGAGGCCCAGCTGCACTTCATGGAGTGGCTCACGCAGAACCACGGCACGGACCCCGAGGCGACGTTCCTCGTGGACAACCGCGAGATCTGGTTCATCCCGATCGTGAACCCCGACGGGTTCATCTACAACGAGACGACGAACCCCTCCGGCGGCGGGATGTGGCGGAAGAACCGGCGGGACAACCCGGGTTCGTCGTGCAAGGGCGTGGACCTCAACCGCAACTACCCGTACCAGTGGGGCGGGGTGGGGTCGTCCTCCGACCCGTGCAGCGAGACGTACCGCGGCGCGTCGGCGGGCTCGGAGCCCGAGGTCCAGGTCTACATGGACTTCGTCGCGGCGCGCGAGCTCATCGCGAACATCACGTTCCACTCGGTCGCCGGCATGGTCCTGTTCCCCTGGAGCTACACCAACTCGCACACGCCCGATGACGCGACGTTCCGCGCCATCGCGAACACGATGGCGCAGTCCAACGGCTACAGCACGGGCCAGCCGGGAGAGATCCTCTACAACTGCAGCGGCACCACCACGGATTGGCTCTACGGGCAGCACGCCGTGTGGGCGTACTGCGTCGAGGTGGGCGGGAGCGGCTTCTGGCCGGCGGAGAGCGAGATCGCCGGGCTCAACGCGGAGAACCTGTGGCCGCAGATCTACCTCACGCGCATCGCGGGGCTGTACGTCGCCGTGGCCGACAAGGCGCTCGCCGGCGGGAACGGGAACGGCAAGCCGGACCCCGGCGAGACGCTGAACCTCACGGTCGTTCTGGCGAACCAGAGCCTCATCGCGTCGGCCACGAACGTCGCCATGACGATCTCGACCGACGACCCGTACGTGCAACTCATCGACGCGTCCGCCGCGATCGGGACGATCGGTCCGAACTCGTTCGCGGGGAACGCGTCCGACCCGTTCGTGTTCTCCGTGGACCCGACGACGCCCGGCGGCCACTCGCTCGCGCTCAGCGTCCGGATCGAAGCGGACGGCTTCGCCATGCAGGAAACGCTCGTCTGGATGGTCGGCTCTCCGTGCACGCTGTTCTCCGATAACATGGAGAGCGGCATCGGCAAGTGGCACGAGAACGACGGGCGGTGGGGGCTCACGACCTCCAGCTACAGCTCGCCGACGCACTCGTACACCGACAGCCCGTCCGGCAACTACGTCAACGGCGTGAACACCTGGATCCAGATGGTGAATCCCGTCGACCTGTCAAACGCGACCTCGGCCGAGCTCTCGTTCAACCACCGCTACAAGACCGAGTACGGGTACGACTTCTGCTACGTTGAGGCGTCCGCCGACGGCGGCGCGACGTGGGGGCAGGTCGGCCCGAAGTACTCCGGGAACAGCGGGACGTGGGAGAGCGTGAGCCTGGCGCTCACCGGTTTCTGCGGGACGGCCAACCTCAAGGTGCGGTTCCGGCTGACGGCCGACTCGTACATCACGGACGAGGGGTGGTACGTCGACGACGTCAAGATCCTCGGGCCGTGCACGGGCAACGCGCGGCCGACCGCGCCGACGCTCAGCGCCCCGCCCGACGGCGGAAGCGTCTCGTCGCCGACGCCGGTCCTCACGGTGCTCAACGCGACCGACCCCGACCAGGGTGATGTTCTCACCTACGGGTTCCTCGTGTACGCCGACGAGCTGTGCACCGCGCTCTCCGCCTCGGTGTCCGGGGTCGCGGAGGGGAGCGGCAGCACGAGCTGGCAGGTGGAGCCGGCCCTGACGGACGGCGAGTACTGGTGGCGCGCGTACGCGTACGACGGGACGGAGCGCGGGCCGCTCATGGCGAAGGGGTCGTTCACCGTTCAGTCGAGCGGGATCGACGACGGCGCGGTCGCGGCGCTGGCCCTGCACCCGGCGCGCCCGAACCCTTCCACCGGCGAGACGACGCTGCGGTTCAGCATCGCCGAGCGCGCCGGCGTGACGCTCACCGTCCACAGCGTGGACGGGCGACGTGTTCGGACGCTGGCCGCCGGGATCGTCGGCCCCGGGCCGGTCGAGGTCGCCTGGGACGGACGCGACGACCACGGGGAGCGCGTCGCGAGCGGCCTCTACTTCGCCCGGCTTGAGGCCGGGCGGACCGTGCGGGAGACCAAGGTCGTCGTGCTGAAGTAGGTCCCGTCTGAACTGCTTACGGAGGGCCGGTCCTCGGGCGAGGGCCGGCCCTTCTGTGTTCCCACATGGCCCGTTTGGTACGGCCCTTGCATGAGCACCCGCCAGGTTGCCGCGGGGCCGACGCCCCGCCGCGGGTGTCGTGCCGGCAGGCAGGAGGTCGTACCATGAGAACTGCTATCCGTGTTGTCGCCGCGCTGTGCCTCGTTGCGCTCAGTCTCACGTCCTGCTCGAGCTCGGGCGGGCACGACGACGGCCAGACCGCTCTGCCCCTGCGGACGCTCACGGGCGTCGTCGCTCTGCCCGCCGGAACGCCGATCGATCCGGGCACGCTCGAGGTCCTGTCGTTCGCGGACCGCGCGCCGGTCGGCGCCGGCGGCGAGTTCTCCGTGCTGGTGCCCGACGGAGACCTCCCGCAGGCGGTGTTCGTCATGGGCGCCGGCGCGTCTCCCGTCCTCATCGGCTGGGTCGAGCCGGACGAGACCGGCCCCGTTGTCATCGACGCGACCTCGACGGCCGTCGCGCTCGCGATGACGAACCCGTTCCTGACGATGTTCTCGGCAGAGGGCAGGGCCGCGTTCGCAGTCACGATCCGGCAGCACAACTCGTGGAACGTGCTCGTGCAGAGCGTCACGACGGCCGTCGCCGCGTCGGCGGTCGGCCGGCTCTCGGACGAGACCGAGCCCGGGCTGATCCAGATGGCGTCCCGCGTCGTTCTCGACATGCTCGCCGGGAACCCCTACGGCGAGCTGCTCTGCGAGCAGCCGTGGCTCGAGGATGCCCCGGGAGGCGGCATCGCCTGCGTGAACCCCGGCGTGCTGTTCTACGGCTTCCGCGCGGTGCGCGAGGCGGACGGGCGGACCGTCACCGAGCTCGTCGGCTCCGACCGCGAGAACGTCGAGGTCGTCGCGTCGTGGCCGCCCACCGTCGTTCCATCGTCCACCACGCGCACCGCCGTGGACCTTGGGGACGGGTCGTTCCTGACGGCCTTCTCGCGCCCTGACTTCGCAGCGCCTGGGGGGCAGACCCCCGGGGGGATGGCCGCAGGCGCCAACTGCGCCCGAGGCGTCGTGGAAGTGCTCGCGCCCCTCTCCGGCGTGCTGCCCGAGCGCCGGCCCGAGGATCTCGGCGTCGCGACATGGCAAACGGGCGACCTTGCGGCGTCCTTTGCGGCCGGCGATCCCCACGCCTTCATGCTCGCTCTCGTGTCGCTCGTTCGGACGGAAGCCGCCTCCGTCGCATCGTGGTACTGGCGGGGAAGCAACTCGTCATGCCGGAGCTTCATCGAGGCGGGCTGTCCGCTCCTGCGCGGCTCGGTGTTCGCCACGCAGATCCTCGCCGGTGGGGAACGCCGCGTTCCGTTCTTCGGGGCTCTCGTGACGGGCGACCCGATGGGGTCGCAGCGCATCCGCCAGGTGGACGGCGTCATGACGGTCGGCGTCTCACAGACGGCGCCGCGGGCGGCGTTCAGCTTCTCGCCTTCCTTCGCCGCGGCGGGCGCTCCGGTCTCGTTCGACGCCGGCGCCTGCTCTGACGTCGACGACCCGCCGGGCGGTCTTGAGGTCCGGTGGGACTGGTCGAGTGACGGCGTGTGGGACACGGAGTGGAGCAGCGTCCGAACCACCCAGCACGGCTTCGTGCTGCCCGGAGCGCACCTGGTCACGCTTGAGGTGCGGGACCCGGGCGGACTCAGCGACGTCGTGGCCCACAGGGTCAACGTCGGGGGGAGCGGGGGCTCGGCCGCGCACGTCATCATCCTCAGGGACGCGATGCCGTGGTCGCCGGAGGTCCCGCCGGTCCTGGACCAGATGCTGGAGATCCTGGGCTTGACGGAGGGAGACGGGCCGGGCCAGTACGAGGTGCGCGGCTCGGTCGACCTGAGCACGCTCGAGCTTCGCCCGGGCACGGATCTCGTCATCGTCCAGAACGACCAGCCCCAGACGTTCTACAACGCGTACGCGCGGAATCAGGTTCGCATGCTGCAGTTCGCGGCGGCGGGCGGCACGCTGCTCTGGGGGGCGTGCGATCTCGGGTGGAACGGAGGGTCCATCCAGGCCGCGCGGATCGCGCTGCCCGGCGGCGTGACGCTCCAGAGCTACCGGACGTGGTTCAACACCGTCGTGCTTCGCGGATCGCCGATGGTCGCGGGGCTTCCCGAGCAGATCTACGGGCAGTACGCGAGCCACGCGGGGATAGCGAACCTCCCGGACGGCGCAACGGTGTACGTGACGGACAACGCCGGCTCCGCCACGCTCGTGGAGTTCGGATACGGCGACGGATGGGTCATCCTGACGACCCAGCCCCTGGAGTGGAACTTCTACAACAACTGGACCAGCGGGCTCGTGATGCCCAACGTCGTGTGCAACGCCCTCGGCCTGCCCATCATCCACGACTTCGGCGGGATCGTGAAGCCGGAGCTGAGAGGGAAGCCGGCGGCGTCCGGCGGGGAGCGCGGCCTGACCAGCGGGAAGCTCTAGCCTGGACGGCGACTTCCTCTCCTTTGGTTCGCCGAACAGCATCCCCTGCGTCAGCCGGCCCCCGCCGCTCATCGGAAGGGCCCCGTCATCGGGCTGTGGCCGGAAGGCCGCCCGGCGGGGCCCTTCTTCCCTCAAGGCCCCCAGATTGCTGTTGCAGGGCCCCGGCGACGGCATTAGTATCATGCCAGTCATTTGTCCTCCGGGCACGGACGCCGAAGACGATCTGGGGCGGCTCTCACTCAGTCTCAGCCGCGCTCGGCGCTTCGGCCCGGGCTGGTACGCTCGCGGCGCGGACCGCGTTCACTCCAGCGGGGATGTCCTGTCGTCTCCTGAGCGCCGGCTTCGCCCTGCTGGGAGCCGGGAGAGAGGGAAGCCGCATGGCCCGAAAGAGAGTCGGCAACAAGCGGGAACGGATCATCGCCGCCGCGGCGCGGTTCTTCGGTGAGAAGGGGTACCACAACACCACGACCGCGGAGGTGGCAGAGGCTGCGGGTGTGGCCGCAGGGACCATCTACATCTACTTCTCGAGCAAGGAAGAGCTGCTCGTCGCCGTCTTCGAGGAGTTCCTCGACAAGCACATGGCGAGCCTCCGAGAGGGCGTCGAGCGGGAGCCCGGGCCCGAGGCGAAGCTCCGCAGGCTCATCGTGCTGGGGCTTGAGCTCATGCAGGAGAACCCCGACAGCGCTCGCATCTTCCTCTCCCAGCTCCGCCAGAGCACGGCGATGATCAAGATGGTCGCCAAGCGGAGCAGCCGCGCCTACCGCGGCATCATCGAGAGCACGCTCGACGAGGGCGTCCGCTCCGGTGTGTTCCGCCCCATGGACACGCGAGCGGTGGCGTCGATGCTCTTCGGGTCGTTCCAGAACCTCGTGCTCGATTGGGTCGCGGACGACTGCTCCTATCGGCTGACGGACCTCGCCGGGGAGGCGACCGCGTACATACTCCGAGGGGCCGCCTGTCCCACCTAGCCCGGGGGCCCTGTCACCGCCGCCGCGGCCGAGGGTGCCGCGCGCGAGGCGGGCAGGGCGCACGACGCTCTTGCTGATCCCCCGGGGAACTCGCCGGCGGAGGAGTGAGAGAGCCATGCAGACACGGGGAGGGTTTCAGGACACCTTCAAGTCGCACCTCCTGCGACAGCTCGGCTCCTGGGGGAGCCGTCTGAGCGCGGAGGACATCGACCGGATCCTGCTCTGGGCCGCGAAGATCATCCCGAACCCCAACATCCGGTCCTACGCCGACCGCTTCCGCCACGCGCTGCGCACGGGCATGACCGCCGAGGTCGTGCGCGGGTTCTTTGACCTCGCTCCCGTCCAGAGACAGCGCGTCATCGAGAACCTGCTCGTGAACTGGGGGATCCTGGGCGGATCCCGCAGGTACCAGGTCCTCGAGGACGAGGGCTGGCTCCCGCCGACCTTCGCGGTCATCAGTCCGACGATGCGCTGCAATCTGCGGTGCAGCGGCTGCTACGCGTTCGAGTACGAGAAGGGCGGCGAGCTCACCACCGAGGAGTTCGACGGCGTCATCCGCCAGTGCAAGGAACTGGGCATGTACTTCTTCACGGTCTCAGGCGGAGAGCCGTTCGTGCGCGGCGATCTTCTGGAGATCTGTGAGGAACACCACGACGCGCTCTTCCAGGTGTACACGAACGGCACGCTGATCGATGACCGCGTCGCGGACCGGCTGCTCTCCGTCGGGAACGTGATCCCCGCCATCAGCGTCGAGGGCTATCGCGAGGAAACGGAGATCCGCAGAGGTCCCGGCGTCTTCGACCGGGCGATCGCCGCCATGGACAGGTTGCGCGAGCGGGCTCTTCTGTTCGGCATCTCCGTCACGGTCACCAGGCACAACCACGACACCGTGCAGAGCGACGAGTTCATCGACCACTACATCGCCAGAGGCGCCCGGTTCGCGTGGTTGTTCCAGTACATTCCCGTCGGGCGCCGGCCTGACGTGGGACTGATGAGCACGCCCGAACAGCGCGTGGCGCTTCGCGCGCGCGCGGCCGAGATCCGGCGCGCCAGACCCATCTTCGTAGGGGACTTCTGGAACGACGGGCAGTACATCGGCGGGTGCATGGCCGGCGGCCGCGTCTACTTCCACGTGACCGCGAACGGCAACGTCGAACCGTGCGTGTTCTGCCACTTCTCAGTGGGGAACGTGCGACGGTCGCCGCTGCGCCAGATCCTCACGTGTGACCTCTTCAGGGCCATTCGCTACGAGCAGCCGTACTCCGACATCAAGAACGTCTACGCGCCGTGCATGATCATCGACAACCCCCAGGTTCTCCGTCGCCTCGTCAAGCGCTTCGGGGCGGCGCCGAGCCACGAAGGGGCCGAGACCGTCATCGAGGACCCGGCGATCGTGGCGCACCTCGACCGGTACGCGGCCCGGATGCACGAGATCACCGACCCGCAGTGGTTGTCGGACCACTACGACAATCCCGCGTCGGAGTGGCACCGTCACGGCGCGCGTGTCAGGGCGCAGTGGGCGCTCGAGAGGGAACACCTCGAGCGGTGGGCGCGGGCGCGGGGCCTCGTCCCCGGACAGCGACGCGTCCGGGAGATCGCCGCCGGCCGCGCATCGAGCCCTCCTTGACCGACCCTGCAGGCTGTGTTACAATGGTACCTCGACGGAGACCACGGCTGTGGGGCTCGGTTCCATGATTGGAGGTTGGACCATGCGAACGCATGCTGCGCTCGGAGTGTTGACGCTTCTGTTCCTTGTCGCGGTGGCCACGGCTGAGGGGGCCCACACGGACCGGGCGCAGATGACCACGCTGGCGTTCATAGACTCGGAGGTTCAGCGCGGAGCGCTCGACGGCGAACAGGCCGTCCTCCTCAAGGCATACTCGGTGTACGCGCCGTGGAATCTGCCCGAGGAGTACCGGGGCGGTCTCATCGACAAGTGCGGGAACCCGACCATCGCCTACATCGAGAGGGCGCTCCCGACCCTGTCGGCGGGTGTTGCGGAGGAGATCCGGTCGCTCCGCGCGCGCCCGACGGCGATGACCTACATCGACACCGAGCACTTCCGGATCCACTACGACACCAGCGGAACGCACAAGATCCTGAACTGGCCCGACACGACCTACCGCGACGCGATCGCGACGGCCGCGGAGAACAGCTGGACGGTGGAGGTGGGGACGCTGGGGTTCCGCCAGCCGCCGAGCGACGCGGGCTTCCCGGACAACGGGGGTGACGGGCGGTACGACATCTACGTTCGGGCCCTGTCCGGGGTGTACGGATACTGCCAGGGCGAGTACTACGAGCCCTCGACCCCGCAGAACGACGCCACGAGCTTCGTCGTCATCGACAATGACTACGCCGGGTTCGGATACCCCAATCCCCAGGACCCGATGAAGGTGACGGTCGCCCACGAGTTCAACCACTCCTGCCAGTTCGCCCACGACGTCGACGAGGACACGTGGTACAAGGAAGCGACCTCGACGTGGGTCGAGGACATCGTCTACGACAGCATCAACGACTACCGGCAGTACGTCTCGTCCTTCCTGAACTACCCGTACTACGCGCTCGACGCGAACACCACCGGCGGGCTCAGGATCTACGGCGCGTGCATCTGGAACTTCTGCCTGAGCGAGGTGTACGGCAACGCGATCGTCCCGGCCATCTGGTACCAGTGTGAGGCCGGCACGGCAACGTTCACCAACATGAACATCGCGCTCCAGAGCTACGGCACCAGCCTCAAGGACGAGGTCCGCAGGTTCAGCATCTGGAACTTCTTCACAGGGAACCGCAACGACGGGAGCCACTACGAAGAGGGCGGCACCTGGACGCTCGCACCGATGCAGGCGGTGTACAACTCGTACCCGATCGTGAGCGGCGCGCCGAGCGCGTCACTGAAGCCGGACCATCTGGGCTGCAACTACATCCGGTTCTCGTACGCCTCGTCGGGGCTGGACGGGCTGCGCGTCGCCTACGACGGCCCCAATATGAACTCGAGCCCGAACGCCGCCGACATCAACTACGTCAGGCTGGGCGGGACGATGGGCTACGAGTACGGCGGCATCCCGCTCAACGGGTTCGGCAACGGCGAGATCACCGTCAACGAGTGGAACCAGAAGGCGTACGTGTGCCTCGTCGTGTCGAACCTCAGCACGAGCGTCAACGACATGAGCTACACGTACAGCGTGGACGAGGTCGACACCGGCGTCGAGGATGCGGTGTTCGATCTTGCGCTCAAGGCCGCGAGCCCCAACCCGTTCTCGGCGTCGACGGCCATCGCGTACACCGTGCCGACCGGCGGCGGCCTCGTCGACATCACGATCTACGACGTGGCCGGGCGCGAGGTCCGCAAGCTCGTGAGCGCGCACAGGGCGGCGGGCGACGGGACGGCCGTGTGGGACGGCCGCGACGATGGCGGAGCGCCCGTTGCTGCCGGCGTCTACTTCGCGAAGCTGGACGTTGACGGGCTCACGGCGAGCGGCAAGCTCCTGATGCTCAAGTAGTCGAAGGGCCGGGGATTACCCACTCAGGACGCGAGCGGGGGCGGTCGGATGACCGCCCCCGCGCTTCTTCGGTCCTGCAGGCGCTGCGGGTCGGGCAGGGGCCGGCGCGGCGCGTCACCTCCCGCCGAGGCCGGCGGCCGCCGGCACGACGATGAGCTTCCCGCAGCGGTCGCCGCACCCCGACGTCACGGGGGCGTCGGGCGCCCCGATCAAGAGGTCGGGGGTCTTCGCGCCGCCGGCGCGGACCGCGATGAGGCAGCTTCCGATCGCATCGCGCTCGCCGGCCCCGACGATCCGGATGTCCGCCAGCTCCGAGGAGCCGGCCTTCGCTCTCACGACCGATCGGACGCCTCCCCAGAACACGCAGACCTCCCCGCACCGCGGGCGCGAGTCCCCGTCGCCGCCGGCGAACGGCGCGGACGCAACGATGTCCGCCTGGCCGTCGCCGTTCATGTCGGCCAGCATCACGGCGAACCCGAAGATGTCCCAGCGCGACAGGCCCCTGAACACCGGCGTGCCGGCGGTGGCCAGGTCGAGGGGCGCCGGCGATCCCGACGCGCTCCCGAAGAGCACGAACGCCTCGCCGATGACGCTCTCCTCCTTCGTCTCGCCGCTGGACGCGTGCGCCGGCACGAGGAGGTCGGCGATGCCGTCGTCATCGATGTCCGCCGCTGCGATCGTCCTGCCAAGGAAGCCGCGTTCGCGGCCCCCCAGGACGGTGGCCGCCGCAGTCCTCGAGACGCCGGCTCTCCCGCCTGCAAGACGACCTGTCGGAACGACGTACACGGCTCCGGCGTCGGTGCGGCCCCCGGAGGGTCCGTCCGACAGGGGAGCGCCCAGCGCCAGATCCACGCGGCCGTCGCCGTCGAAGTCGCCGACCGCGAGCGCGCTCAGCGAGTCCCCGGGCCGGTCGCCCTCGATGACCGCGCGCGCGAGCCCCGAGATGCCCATCTCGCCCCGGCCGCCGCGGAGCGCTGCGCCGTCCACCACGTACACCGCGCCTGCGCCGGGGCGCGCGGGCGCGCCGGCGCGCGCCGCCGAGGCGACGAGGTCGACGGTCCCGTCGCCGTCGATGTCCGCGGCGAGCACGGACGTGCCGAACGTGTCGCCGGCTCGCTCGCCGCGGATCGTCAGGTCTGCTTCCAGCGCCGTGCGGGGCGAGGGCTGGCCCGGCTTGCTGAAGAACACGTACACGCTGCCGCGCTCGACGTGCGGGCCCTCGCCCTCGGACGGCGCGCCGACGACGACGTCGGAGAGGCCGTCGCCGTCGAGATCGGCGACGGCGATCGACGCCCCGAACCGGGCGTGCGTCGGGGGACCGACGATGACGGACAGCGCCACGTCGGCCGCTCGGACCTGCCCCCGGGCGTCTGCCAGCGCGGCGCCGCCGAGCACGTACACCGCGCCGAGGTGGTGGTCGCTGTCGCTCCTGCGGCCCGGTGCGCCCACGACGACCTCGGGCCGCCCGTCGCCGTCGAGGTCCCCGGCCGCGGCGGCATAGCCGAACTGCTCCTCCTGCTGCGTCCCGACGATGACCGGCCATGTCTGTCCGGCCAGATCGATCGTCCTCGAGGCGCGGACGGTCCCAGGGCAGAGCGGCAGTGCGGCGACCATTGCCGCGGCCAGCGGCGCCGACGTTCTCAGCATCGGTTCCTCCGGTTCGGAAGCGAAGCGCGCATCGCCCCGGAGTATGCGCGCCGCGCCTGCAGGGCGTCAAGCTCGGGGCGATCCTGCGGGGGCGTCCGTAGCGTGGTGGGGGCCGGAGACCCGCGGCGGATTGACACATGCCGCCGGGCCCGCTAGAGTCCCGCCTCATGAAGCCGGAAGCACGGCATCTCCCCACGGTCTGCTGGGCGCTGGCGGTCGCGCTGTCGGCGAGCGTCCTCGTCCTGTCGTCCTGTCCGCTGCGCGCGACCGACCACGAAGCGGACGTGGCCTCGATCGTCGAGCGGCACAACGCGCACATCCGCCGCGCGCTGGGCACGATCGAGAGCCTCAGCGTGCAGCAGGACATGTACGAGCCCCAGGCGGACGGGAGGACGCTTCACGCGCGCGCCGTTCTGCAGTACGCCGCCGCCGAGGGCATGACGCGCGAGGTGCTGGCGTCGAACCTGTCCTATCCGGCGGGGGAGTACACGCTGGCAACCCTCGTCGGTCCGTCTCTTGACCCCTCCGAGTATCGCGTTCGCCTCGATGGCGAGGAGACTCTCGACGGCGTGGACTGCTACCGGCTCGCTGCCGAGGCGATCGTGCGCGACAGGCATCACCTGGACGGGCACGTCTGGGTGTCGCGCGTGGACTGCTCCCTCGTCAGGGTCTCGGGGCGCGTCTCCGCGCCGCCCTTTCCCATCACGGAGATCCTCCTCGACAAGCGCTTCGCGCCCGGGCCTTCGGGGTTCTCGCTCCTCAGAAGCCACGCCGGTGAGGTGCGTGCTGGGCTTGTGCTGGGGAGGAAGAGGGGCGCGCGGAACATCAGTTACTCGGCGTACGTCATCAACGGAACTGCCGAGGATGGTCGCCCTCGGTGATTTTCGTATTGACAGGAATGTGCGGCTTGTTGTATCCGTGTCGCCAACCGCCTCGCCCCCCGGGCGCCGATGTGACGCAACTCGCATACAGGCAACCGGCTGGCGTTTGCGGCTGACGCTTCCTCAAGTGGCCTCCCTCGAGGCCCGGAGCCGCCTCACCAACGGCTCTTCATCGCTGGTGGAAGGGGAGAAGGCACGAGGTGCCGCATCGGCCTCCGTCTCCCCTTTCGCCTTTTTCGGGCCTCGGGCAGCGGGCGGGCCGCTGCCTTGACACGCCCCGAACGAGCCCCTAGAATCGCGCTGCCGCACAGGCTCTCACTCCAGCAATCACGGACGGGTATCGGATGGCCTCCCGCTCCGCACAGCGTGCGGAGCGGCTCTGTTGCGGCACCCAGGCCTTCGCCCCCGGGACCGGCCCGCACCGCGGCCGGATGAGCGTATGGGAAGCCTCAAGGGCATCCTGACACGGTTCGCCAGGTACAAGTGGGCGGTGATCGTCGGGATCACCGCGCTCCTCGTTGTCGACGGCATGCAGCTGGCGATCCCCCGGATCATCAAGCACGCGGTCGACGGCCTCACGAGCGGCACGCTCGACGGGCGGGGGCTGGGGCGGTACGGGCTTCTCGTCGTCGGGCTCGCTCTCGGCATCGCCGGCCTGCGCTTCTACTGGCGGTTCCTGATCATCGGCACCTCGCGGCACATCGAGGAAGACCTCAGGAACGACATCTTCCGTCATCTGCACAGGCTCTCGGCGCGCTACTTCGCGACGACGAAGACCGGCGACCTCATGGCGCACGCGACCAACGATATTGAGGCCGTCCGCATGGCGTCGGGCATCGGCATCGTGGCCCTCACGGACGCGCTGATCCTCGGGCTCGCGACCGTCGGCTTCATGCTCGCGCTGAACGTGCGCCTGACGCTGCTCGCGCTGGTGCCGATGCCGTTCATCGCGTTCTTCACGCTGAAGGCGGGACGGCTACTGCATCACCGGTTCGAGAAGGTGCAGGCGACGTTCTCCGACCTCACCGAGCGCGTCCGCGAGAGCATCGCGGGCATACGCGTCGTGAAGGCGTATTCGCAGGAGCCGTACGAGCTCGAACGCCTGTCGTCGGTGGGCCGCGAGTACATCGGGAAGAACGTCGAGCTGGTGCGTGTCTGGGGCGCGTTCTTCCCGTTCATCACGCTGCTGTCCAGCATGAGCGTGGTCATCGTGATCTACTTCGGCGGACGCAGCGTGATGCTCGGGTCGATCACGACCGGAGATCTCGTGGCGTTCACGAGCTACCTCGGCATTCTCACGTGGCCGATGATGGCGATGGGGTGGGTCGTCAACATCATGCAGCGGGGCGCCGCGTCGATGGACAGGATCAACAGGATCCTCACGACCGAGCCTGAGGTCCGCGACCGGGACGGCGCCGCGGACCCGGGGCGGATCAGCGGCGACATCCGGTTCGACGCCGTGACGTTCCGGTACGAGGAAGGGCTCGAGCCGGCGCTCAAGGACGTGAGCTTCCACGTCCCCGCGGGGACGAGCCTCGGGGTGATCGGCCGGACGGGGTCGGGCAAGAGCACGCTCTGCAGCCTCATCGCGCGCCTCTACGACACGGGCAGCGGGCGCGTGATGCTGGACGGCCGCGACGTCTCCGAGCTCACGGTCTGCGGGGTCCGCGCCGCCGTCGGCTACGTCCCGCAGGACACGTTCCTGTTCTCGGACACGATCCGGGAGAACATCCGCTTCGGCGCGCCGGACGCGACCGAGGAGCGGGTGCGGAGCGTCGCCCGCGTGGCGGGGATCCTCGATGAGGTCGAGGAGTTCCCCGCGGGGCTCGACACCGTCGTCGGGGAACGCGGGGTCACGCTGTCCGGCGGGCAGAAGCAGCGCATCGCGATCGCGCGGGGGCTCCTGACCGACCCGGCCATCGTGCTGCTCGACGACGCGCTTTCGTCGGTGGACACGGCGACCGAGGAGACGATCCAGCGGGAGCTCAAGGACGCGCTGCGCGGCCGCACGGCCGTCATCGTGTCCCACCGCGTGTCGTCCATCAAGGGAGCGGATCAGATCATCGTGCTGGACGACGGCCGCATCATCGAGCGCGGGACGCACGCGGAGCTTCTCGCGCTGGGCGGCCTGTACGCCGGCATCCACGAGCGCCAGCTGCTCGAGGCGGAGATGGAGCGGTCGGACCTCTCGGAGTGACGGGATGACCCACGGGTTCCAGGACGAGGAGATCCTCGGCAAGCCGTACGACGCGCGGCTGGTGCGGCGGCTGCTGTCGTTCGTGAGGCCGTACGCGAGGCACGTCGTCGTCGCCGTCGCGATGCTCCTCGTCGTGGCCGGCTTCGAGCTTGCGCTCCCGTACCTCACGAAGCTCGCGATCGACGACTACATCGTCGCCACGGTCCGTGAGGTCCGGGTCGAAGGCGAAGGCTCGCCTGAGGCGCAGGCGTTCCTCCGCGCCCACGCGGGCGACCTGGTCCCCATGGAGGGCGTCGGCGGTGAGGGCGCCCGGTCGTTCGCCGTCCCGTCCAGGGTGCTCTCGAAGTACGACCCGCGCGAAGTGGCCCGGGCGTCCGCGGCCGGGCTCATCACCGACCGCACCTTCTACATCGCCGATCCCGAGGCCGTCGCCCGCGCTGGCATTGAGGGAGCGCCCGGCGTGGCGAGGGCCGGCGACCGCGTGGCCGTCTCCCGAGAGCGTCTGGCCGCGCTCTCTCCGGAGCAGACGCGCGTCCTCCGCGACGGCGACTTCAGGGGCGTGCGGAACGTCGCGGTCGTCTTTGTCGCGGCGCTCGTCCTCACGTTCGTGTTCAGCCTCCTTCAGATCAACATGATGGAGGTCACGTCGCAGCGCGTGATGTACGACATCCGGATGAAGGTGCTGGCGCATCTCCAGCGGCTGTCGCTCGCGTTCTTCGACAAGAACCCGGTGGGGCGGCTCGTGACGAGGGCCACGAACGACGTGGAGGTCCTCCACGAGATGTTCACGTCGATCGTGATCACCCTGCTGCGCGACGTCTTCACACTCATCGGCGTCGTCATCCTGCTTCTCAACCTCAACTGGCGCCTCGCCCTCGTCAGCTTCGCCGTGCTCCCCGCGATGGTGTGGGCCACCGCCATCTTCAGCGTCCGCATCCGGGACGCGTTCCGGGAGGTCCGCGTCAGGGTGGCTCGGATCAACGCGAGCCTCCAGGAGAGCATCAGCGGGATTCGGGTCACGCAGATCTTCCGGCGGGAGCTCGAGAGCTTCACGCGCTTCGCTGGGATCAACCACGATCTCTTCCGCGCGAACATGCGGCAGCTCAAGGTCTTCGCGCTCTTCATGCCGCTCATGGAGCTTGCGAGCTCGGTGGCGATCGCGCTCGTCATCTGGTACGGCGGCGGGCGTGTGCTGCGGTCCACGCTGTCGCTCGGGACGCTCGTGGCCTTTCTGTCGTACGTGCAGATGTTCTTTCGTCCGATCCGGAACCTCGCCGAGCAGTACAGCACCATGCAGTCCACGATGGCGTCGTCCGAGCGGATCTTCCTCCTTCTGGACAACCGGGAGATGATCCCGGAGCCTGAGCGGCCGGTCCGTCCCGCGGAGGTTCGCGGCAGGGTCGTCTTCGAGAACGTCTGGTTCTCGTACGACGGCAGCGAGGACACGCTGCGGGACGTGTCGTTCACGGTCGAGCCCGGGGAGACCGTGGCCATCGTCGGGGCGACCGGGGCGGGGAAGACCTCGATCATCAGTCTGCTCGAGCGCTTCTACGACGTCCAGAGGGGGCGGATCACGCTTGACGGCGTGGACATCCGGGACATGGAGAAGTCCTTCCTGCGCGCGAACCTCGGGTTGGTCATGCAGGATGTGTTCATCTTCGCCGGGGACATCGAGGGCAACATCCGGCTCGGGAACCGGTCGGTGACGGGCGAGAGGGTGCGCGAGGCCGCGCGGCACGTCAACGCCGACCGGTTCATCGAGAGGCTGCCGGGGCGATACAGCGAGACGGTCCACGAGCGCGGGTCCACGCTCTCGACCGGACAGCGGCAGCTCCTGGCGTTCGCGCGCGCTCTCGCGTTCGATCCGAAGATCCTCATCCTGGACGAGGCGACGTCGAACATCGACACCGAGACCGAGATCCTCATCCAGGATGCGCTCAGGAAACTCATGGCGGGCCGGACGGCGATCGTCATCGCGCACCGGCTCTCGACGATCCAGCACGCCGACAGGATCATCGTGATGCACAAGGGGAGGGTCCGGGAGGTGGGGACGCACCAGGAGCTGCTCGCCGCCCGTGGATACTACTACCGCCTGTACCAGCTTCAGTACGCGCAATGAGTGAGATTCTGCAGGCTGGATGGGGGTCCCACAATCGCCCTCTTGACAGGACCGCCAGTCTGTGTCATCATAGCAATTATGGAGCTTCTTGACGCGCCCGTGTCACGGGTTCGTGCCCGCGGAGGTCAACGCACCATGAAGAACTGCACCATCGGCCGCACAGCTCTCGTCGTCGTGGCCGCGATCGCGGCGCTGCTGGTTCCGTCGCTCGGGTTCGCGTATCACGGCGTGCTGCTGAGCACGGACTTCGGGATCCTGGGGACCGGGAGGTGGATCACGCCGGGGCCCATGTCGCTCGCGTGGTGGGTGACCCCGAACGCGGACAACTCGTGGCACTACCGCTACCTGCTGGCTCACCCGCCGGGTGAGACGAGCCACTTCATCCTCGAGGTCTCGAGCAACTTCACCGCGAACGACATCTTCAATGCGCAGGGTCACTTCGGCGCATGGGAACTGAGCACGTTTACGGGTGGTCCCGGCAACCCGGGGATGCCCGGCCCGATGTACGGCATCAAGTTCGACGAGGCGTACGGCAACGAGACGGTCATCGAGTTCGACAGCTGGCGCGCCCCGATGTGGGGTGACTTCTACGCGAAGGACGGCGCCGTTCCCGGACAGCCCGGCGTGTTCAACGCAGCCTGGAACGCCGGCTTCCTCGCAGCCGATCCGACGGCGCCGGTGAGTGACGGCTCCTACATGGGACACCTCCTCGTTCCCGACACGCATGAGACTCCGCCTGTTCCCGAGCCGTCCACGCTGCTCCTGCTCGGCAGCGGGCTCGTCGGTGTTCTCGCGGCAGCCCGCAGGCGTCGCGGCTAGAGCGGGAGAGATCGACCCAAGAGAGAACGCGCCCGGCAGAGTGATCTGCCGGGCGCTGTGCGTTGGGAGTGGGGGGGTGTCGGGGTTCTACCTAAGCAATGCGGCCTTCCTCAGGACGGTCCGCCCACCCGCGTCGTAGCGGACGAAGTAGACGGCGGACGCAAGGTCTGTTCCGGCGTCGGAGCGACCGTCCCATGCCACGGCGTGCCGCCCGACGTCACGGACTTCATCTACGAGCGTGCGGACCAGCCGCCCGGCGACATCGTACACGGCGATGCGCACCCGACTGCGCTCGGCGAGCGAGTAGCGCAGGGTTCCCGCCGGATTGAACGGGTTCGGGTAGATGCTCTCCAGGGTGAACGCGAACGCCTCGCCGGGCGCCTCCGGAACATCCGCGAGCACATCCACCGCCACCCGGGCGTGCGCCATGGCGACGGGCGCGGCCCTGCCCTGCGCAATCCATGCGTTGTAGAGGTCCTGCCCGGCGGAGTTCGTCGTGTTCGCGTCCCGCAGGAACTCCACGTATTCCTTGCTCGTCGTCTGGTAGTACAGCGTCACATGGGCGCTCTCGGCCTCGGCCGGCAGGTTGTACCCGGCCTCGTGCCAGTGCTGGCCGTCCGCGTACGCATGGCCCACAGGAGGAGACTGGATCGTCTGGAACGCCGCGTTCGTGAAGCCGCGCGGGGGGATCCGGTTGTCATGGTACACCGTGTCGTTCAGCACGAAGTGGAACGACGGGCCCGTCGGAAGGCCAAGCGCCAGCGCCAACGCGGGGCTCAACCCGCCGTGGATCTCGTACACCACGGCCTGCTCATCGTGGTGCAGGACGCCCGTGGTCGCGTTGTACTCCCCGGACTCGAAGACCATCTGACCCAGCGCGTCGTAGGCCCGCACGTTCAGCCAGATCCTCCTGCCCTCGGGGTATCCGGACGGGAGCTTGTGGCCGGTCTCGTTGGTCACGCGCACCGTCACGCCGAAGTCCTCAGGGGTCACCGTGAGCGACACTGCCTTCTGCAGCATCGACACGGCCCGGTCACGGGCGGCCGCGAGTTGCCCGGCGTCCACTTCGCTGGGGTAGAACATCCCGACGATGTCGGTGACGAACGTGTTGCCGCCCATGAGGTCGTGAAGCGCGAGGTCCGTCCGCGTGGGCGTCCCCTCCTCGTTGGCGCCGGCGCCGACAACGTCACGCATGTGGCAGTCCTGGCATGTTGACACCACGCCCCCCGGCTTGTTGCCCGCGAACTGCGGCGCGTAGACGCCGACGGACGCGTACTCGCTCTGAGACCACTCGCTGTACGTGCGCTCGACCGGTCCCATGTTGCGGACGTCGAAGTCCGGATGCGGCTGATCGAAGGCGGTCGGAACGTAGTTGCCGGGCCCTGCCGCGGCGAAGACGGGATTGCTCACGTCGTGACAGACCCCGCAGAGATCCGACGACCTGTGGTAGGGCGACTCGACGACGTCGTGGCTCGCCGGGGCGTCGGAGTACGGACCTCGCCTGATGGCGGCCCAGTCGTTCACGAACTGGCCGTTGCCGTACTGAAGCGGAACCGGAGACACGGTCGCAAGAACGTCGGCGTCGCGTGCTGGGCTCACGCCCGCGACGTAGTTGTGGTCAACGGCGCGATGGCAGAAGTCGCACTGCACGCCGTGGCGGTCCTTGGCAGTCAGCAGTCCGGCGCTCGTGTCCACCGACCGGCCCTCCTGCCAACCGCCCGGCGTGTGGCAGCGGATGCAGAGATCGCCGACCGAGGGGGCGTCCTGCTCGGCGACGGCCAGGCAGGCGAGGAAGAGGGGGTCCCTCGCGGCCTGGGCCATCATGCTCCCGCGCCAGTTGTACCAGGGCTCAACGGCGGAGTTGTAGTTCCCGTGGCACGTTCCGCAGTTCAAGTCCGGATCATCGAAGATGGCTCCTTCGTGCGGCTGCGTCCCGGGAAGGTCCACGTCACGGAGCGTCGTCGGGACGTACCCTGCGGGCGTGGCCGTGATCGTGAAGGACGCGTCGCTGTCGTCGTGGCCGGCATTCCCGGCGGTGTCGTAGGCCACGACGCGGATCCTGTTCGCGGAGCCCGGCCTGTTCGGAACGAACCAGGAGTAGCCTCCGGCGGGCGGCTGCGATGTGGCGACCGGCTTGAAGGTGACGCCAGCGTCCTCGGACAGGAACACGTCCACGTGGGACACGCCGCCCGCGTCGCTCGCGGTGTAGGTGACCGCGTAGGTGGATTCGGCCGCGATGCTCTGCCCGCCGTTCGGCGTGATCACCGTCACGTCGGGCGGCGTCGTGTCCGGCCCGCCCGCAGGCGTGAGGTACGGCTGGATCTGCGCGAGCGGGGTGTTCGACGTGCTGCCCACATTGGCCGACGACAGCCCCGGGAACGTCGGCGTGTTCGCGAAGGTGCCGATGTGGGTGATCTCCACCAGACTTGTGAACCCGTCGACGTCGGAGTCGTAGCCTTCGGCCGCGACGATCGCCTGGAGGTTGTTGAGGCCGCCGTTGAGTCCGACCTCGATGCGGGCTCCGTAGGGATTCCGAGCTCCACCGCCGTTGAAGTTGAAGTGGCAGACGCCGCAGTGGTCGGTCTTGCTCGGCAGGTCGTCGAGCTGCGTGCCGACGACCGCTGGGTAGTTATTGAGGAACGTGGTGCGGATGTTGTTTCTCCCGGACGCCGCGCGCGAGCCCACCATGACGGCGAGAACCGCCAGCAGGACACAGGCCGCGGATGTCATGCGCTTCACGGCGCGCCTCCTGTTGACTGTGAGGCAGCCCGTCGGTGCTCCAGCGAGGATGGCCGTGTGCGGCGAGCGGGGGGATTGAGGACACGCACGGCGCGTCCGTGTCACGCGAGCATGACATCACAGTTGGCGCGGCGCAGCAAGCGTGGAGTCCCGCGCGGCGGCCTCGTGCGAGACGGCACGCTCACCCTCCTCCCATCCCTCCCACTCTCCTCATGAGCGCGCCGACGCGGCGCCGCCACGCATCGAGCCCCGCGGGCGCGTCCGGGTATCCCTCGTACACGCGGCGGACGCTCTCCATGAGGCGCGCGGTTCTTGCGAACGCCACCGCAAGGCCCGGCCGCGCTCCGATCGCGCCGAGGAGGCGAAGGGCGTTCGATGCGGGCCGCGCCGACGGGCCCGCGAGCGCGCCGGCGTCACCGGCCTGCGCGACCGCGGCGGCAAGGGCGGTGAAGTCGCGCGGCGACAGGCCGGCGAGAAAGCGGCGCAGCACATCGTGCGCCGCGTGGACGGAGCCGACCTCCTTCATGAACGCCACGTTGTAGGGCCACAAGGCTCCCGCCGATGCTGCGCCGCGCCCCGAGGCGCGCACCGCCACTTCGCCCGCCATCGCGCCGCCGATGATGGAGGGCGCGATGCCTCCTCCGTGGAGCGGGTTCGCCTGGCAGGCGGCGTCGCCGACGGTCATGAACCGGTCGCCGACCATGCTCGCCAGGGGAGGGCGGAGCGGCAGCATCCCGAGCCCGCCTTCGAGCGCGGCGAGCACGCGTGGGCCTCCGGGTCGCTCCCTGAATCGCACGAAGGCGTCCCTGATCGTCCTCGCGGTTCCGGAGAGCTGTGCGCCGACGCCGAGGTTGGCGAGGCGATCGCCCATCGGGAAGACCCATCCATACCCGCCCTCGGCGCCTTCCGGTGAAGGGACGATGACGACTCGGGCGTCGGGTCCGAACGACTCAGTGACGGGCGCGATCTCGCGGTAGGCGATGCCCACTTGGTCGCGCGCCAGCGTGTCCTCGCGCGAGGGCCCGCCGCTTCTCGTGAGCAGGCCGCGGTAGCCCGTCGCATCGATGACCACCTTGGCGGTGACCTCGGCCTCGCGGTCGCCGACCAGCCGGACTCTCACCCTTCCTGCCTCACGATCCGACCAGCCGACGCATGTGCACTCGTCTGCGATCTCAACTCCCGCCTCCGCCGCGTCACGAAGGAGGCGCTGCCCGAAGACGAGGCGGTTCAGGATCACCCCCTCGCCGGGCAGCTCGACGGTGGACCGCCCGTCGGGCAGGACGACCGTGGCACCCGAGACGCGCATGGCGACCTCGGCGCCGGCCGGAGGCGGTATGCGTCTCTGCACGGCCGCCACGCCGTCCCCCGCCAGGGCGTTGCCGCAGACCTTGCGCCCGACGTCCCGCGCGTGATGCCTCTCGATGAGAAGCACGCGGAGACCGGACGCGGCGATGCGCCGGGCAGCCACCGCACCGCCGGTGCCCGCCCCGACCACGAGCGCATCGGCCCTGTCAGGAATCTGGTGCCGCATGGGGGCATCACACTACCAACAGGCTTCCGAGGCGTCAAATCCGCACAAGCTCGGGAGTTGAAACAGGGCACGGATCGTGCTAAGATTGAGCTTTGTCAAGGACTGCACCGCGGCGGGCGCGTCACGTGGCGCGGCCGCGGCGGCTGTGCTTGTGTCAGCCCTGCGGGAAGGAGAGAGCATGCGACCCACGACACGGCCCGCGACGCGAGTCGCCAACGTCCTCGTGATGGTGTTCTTCGCCGCCGCCCTGCTGGTTCCAGCGGCACGTGCCGCCGAAGCCGAGTGGCCGATCACACCCGAGAAGGAGGAGGAGCTGCAGCTCATCCGGGCGGCCATCGAGCAGGCGGGCGCGAACTGGACCGCGGACCACACGTCCATGTCCGTGCTGCCCCGTGAGGAACTTGCCCGGCGACTCGGCAACGTCGTGCCGCCGGACGTGCGCGCCATGCTGGACACACTCCGCCCGAATCCCGAGGATCTCGGCAGACGCTACCCGACCGTGTGGGACTGGCGCACGATGTCGGGCACGACCGACGTGAGGAACCAGGGGAGCTGCGGGAGCTGCTGGGCTTTCGCCGCCGTCGGCGCGACGGAGGGCAATCTCAGGATCCTCGAAGGCGCCCGCTACGACCTGTCTGAGCAGCAGGGCCTGGACTGCAACACCTATGGCTCCAGCTGCGACGGTGGGTGGGCCGGCTCGGTGTACCAGCTGTACAGGCACCCGGGCGCGGTGCTCGAGACCTGCTACCCGTATGTGGCAAGCGAGACCGCCTGCCGACAGGACCAGTGCGAGAAGGTCGTCATCATCGACGGCTACCAGTCCATCGCCGGGAGTGTGGACTCGTACAAGGCGGCGCTCATGCAAGGCCCCATCTCCACGAGCTTCGCCGTCTACGAGGACTTCGACGAGTACAGCGGCGGCTGCTACACGCACACGTGGGGCGCCTACGTCGGCGGCCACGCGGTGACGGTCGTCGGTTGGGACGACACGATGTGCGGCGGGCAGGGCGCGTGGATCTGCAAGAACAGCTGGGGGACGAGCTGGGGCCTCGGCGGGTGGTTCTACATCAAGTACAACGAGGTCGGCATCAACTCGGGCGGCGAGAGGCCGCTCAACCCGCACCTGCGCCGCGTCCGCCTCGTGCCGACGGAGTACGCGACCGTCCAGGCGGCCATCGACGCGTCGCAGCGCGGCGACGTGATCCGCGTCGCCGGCGGGACGTACACGGGCAACGTCACGCTTCCGGACTACCGCTCGCTCTACGGCGGCTACGATCCGACGTTCACGGTGCGCGACCCCGAGATGTACCCGACCGTCCTCGACGGCGGTGGATCGGGGAACGTTCTCTCCGTACAGACGGCGAACAAGATCGTCGTCGACGGCTTCGTGATCAGGAACTCCGGCAGCGCGTCCGCGGGCATCTACGCCCGGAACAGCGAGATCGTCGTGCGCAACTGCGAGGTGTACAACTGCTACCGCGGCGTGTACGTGCTCTCCGGGTCCGGGAGTTCCACGCAGGGCGACGCCATCATCGAGTACTGCACGATTCGCAACAACACCGGCCCCGGGGTCGTGATCAACAACCCGAACAACCCGCACGCGTACGTGCTGTGGTCGGTGATCTACGGCAACGCCCTGAACGGCATCTACGTGACGGGCAAGCCGACGGACATCATCAACTGCACGGTGGCGTACAACGGCTCGAGCGGCATCGACTACCGGTCCACGTCGGGGAGCCCGATCAGGGACAACATCATCGCCAACAACTCCGGCTACGGCATCACCTGCACGAGCGCCTCGCCGGTGATCACCTACAACGACGTCTGGGGCAACACCACCGGGCAGTACAACGGGTGCAGCGGCGGAGCCGGCTCCATCTCGGTGAACCCGATGTTCTGCGACGGCCCCGGCGGGGTCGTCTCCGTGCACGCGCTCTCGCCGACCAGGGGGACGAGTTCCGACGGGCACAACATGGGGGCGCTGGGGATCGGCTGCCCGCAGGGTCCGCAGGGGCTCTCGGTGACCCAGGCGGGCGCGTCGCTGTCGCTTGCGTGGACGCCGCCCGACTGGCGGGACGCCGTGGATCACTACGTGGTGTACCGTGACACGATCATGGTCGCGGTCACGGCGGTGGCGACCGTGTCGGCGCCGGACACGACGTTCACGGACATCACGATCCCCGGGTGCGTGGCGCACAACTACTGGGTGGCCGCGGTGGACACGAACGGCGTCGAGGGCGCGACGTCGAGCCGGCGCTCGGGGGAGCTGTGCTACGCCGGTCCGGAGAGCATCGCGGTGACCTACACGGACGACGGCAACATCGTCGAGTGGCTGGCGGCGGCGGGTCCGGTGGCGTACTACGTCATCGAGCGCGGCGACCTCTCGGTCGAGCCCGATTCGCTCGCGATGGTCCCGGGTGGGCAGACCGTCTACCTGGATGCCGACGTGGGCGCGTGCCCGCGCAACAGCTTCTCGTATCGCGTCCTCCCGGTCTATGACACCGGCTGGCGAGGTCTCATCAGCCTGACGAAGGACGTGAACCCGGCGCCCGCCGCGCCCACGGGGCTCGTCGCCGAGTGGGAGGGCACGTCGGTGCGCCTCACGTGGTCGCCGAACTGCGAGAGCGACATGCAGCGGTACCGCGTGTACATGAGCAGCGCCCCGTTCTGGCCGCCGCTCAACGAGCAGCTCGTCGTCGGGTTCACGCAGGACACGACGTTCGTGCGTCCGAACCTGAACCCGAGCAACAAGTACTTCTTCCGGGTCGTGGCCTCCGACCGCTCGGTCCAGTACAGCGAGTACTCCGACATGGCGTGGGTCGGTCAGGGGCAGGTCCTCAATGTGCCGTCGCCGTACGGGACGATCCAGGCTGCCATCGACGCCGCGGCGGTGCTGGACACGGTGCTGGTGGCGCCGGGGACGTACGACGAAGCGATCACGCTCAAGGACAACGTGACGGTGCTTTCGACCGGCGGCGCGTCGGTGACGGCGATCACGCGGGCCAGCGGGGACGTTGTCACCGCCACGGTCCTTCACGGCCTCACCGTGCTTGAGGGGTTCACGGTGAACGGGCTCGGGACCGCGACGAACGGGCTGTCGGCGGCGGGTTCCGACATCGTTGTGCGCGACTGCGTGTTCAGAGGCGCGACGACCGGGGCGAAGTTCGAGATGGGCGGCGCGCCGCTGCTTGACGGGAACGAGTTCACGGCGAACGCGAACGGCGTCGTGTGCTGGGACACGGCCGAGCCGCGACTGATGCGGAACTCGATCTACGGGAACACGCGTGGCATTCGCAGCTACGGTGAGCCTGGCCCGCTCGTCGGCGGGAGCCTGGCGGACGCCAACGACTTCTGGTCGAACACGCGGCACATCGCGAACTACAGCGAAGAGGGCGCGGTCGTGCGGGCCGAGTACAACTACTGGGGCAACGACTGCGTGGATCCGGCGTGGTTCTACGGCGCCGTGGACTACGTCCCGTGGACCGACGCCGGGCACACGACGGTGTACACGGAGTGCCTGAGCGGCGTCGTCGGCGAGTGGCGGGTGGACGCGAGCTACAACTACCCGAACCCGTTCAACCCGACGACGGCGATCAGCTTCACGGTGCCGGCGCCGGGGGCCGATGTGCGACTGACGGTCTACGACCTTGCGGGCCGCGTCGTGCGGACGCTCGTGTCGGGCGCGGTCGAGGGCGGCGAGCACGTGGCGGTGTGGAACGGGCGCGACGAAGCGGGCCGCCCCGTGGGGTCGGGCGTGTACTTCTACAGACTCACCGTCGGCGGGACGAGCGTCGAGCGGAAGATGGTCATGCTGAAGTGAGGATCCCGCGATGGTCGCGCGCCTCGCGCGGCCTCGCTGAGGTTCGGCACGGCGCCCGCGCCCATGGCGTGGGCGCCGGCGTCTTGGGGGAGGATGCGCGTCTCCCGGCCGCGGTGTTGCCTGCCCGTCCCGCGCCGTGCTACGCTTCGCGCCGGTCTCGAGCCGACCGGCGCCTGAGGATGGCCATGGCCCACGGTGCTGCACCTGCCCCGCTGCTGCGCGTTCTCGCCATCTACCCGTGGCCGTCCTTCTGGTCCATGGGGGAGGGGCGGGGCGCAGCGGCGTTCTTCCTCTCCGTCACGAGCTTCCCCGCGCACGGCCACGAGATGCACGTTCTCATGCCCGGGCCGCCCGACGCCCCGGTCGAGGGGGACTACCACGGTGTCCACCTGCACCGTATTGCCACGCGGGCGGACTTCATGCCGGAGCGAGGCAGAAGCCGCGTCGTCCAGCACGCGCGCATCCTCGGCTCCTATGTTCTGTGGCGGCGTCTCGCGCTCCGCGCCGGCCTCGCGCTCGCGGCGCGGGTCCGGCCCGACGTGGTGTTCGGGATGGGCGCGCACAGCGCCCCGGTCGCCCGTTCGATCGCCGCGGCGCGAGGCGTTCCGAACGTGACCAGGCTCTTCGGCACCGGGCTCGGAGAGGTGCTCCACGATCCTGTGAAGCGCGCGCTCCGGTACCCGGAGATCATCGCGTTCAGGACCTCGGCCGACGCCTTCATCATGTGCGACGACGGCTCCGGGGGGGACGAGATCGCTCTGCGCTACGGCGTGCCTGCGGAGCGGCTCGTGTTCCTGCCGGACGGTGTGGACAAGACGAGGTTCGCGGCAGCGCCCGACCGGGACGCCGCCCGCCGAAGCCTGAAGCTCCCGTCCGGCGCGGGCGTTGTCCTCTCGGTGTCGAGGCTCCACCACGAGAAGCGCGTTGACCGGCTGCTTGCCGCCGCCCCGGCCGTGCTCGCGGCCAGGCCGGACACGGCCTTTGTGATCGTGGGGGACGGCGAGGAGGCCCCGCGTCTCCGCGCCATGGCCCGGGACCTCGGCATCGTCGCGAGCGTGACCTTCGCGGGGTCCGTGCCGGTGGACGACCTGCCGACCTTCTACGCGGCGTCCGACCTGTTCGTCACCGTCTCGGAGAGGACCAACGTGCTGAACCCGCTCAACGAGGCGATGATGGCGGGACTCCCCGTGGTCGCGCTCAACACGGGGAGAACGTCCGATGTCGTCCGGGACGGCCAGAACGGCGTTCTCCTCGACCGGCATGACCTCGCCCGGCTGGGGCAGGTGATCGTCGACCTGCTCTCGGGCGGATCAACGCGCGCCGCGCTCGGCGCGCGCGCGAGGGAGGACGCGAACCGGAGGCTTCCGAGCATCGAGGAGCGGCAGGCGAAGGAGGTCGAGGTCGTGCTCGGCGTCGTGCGCGCATCGCGCTCCGCGGGGGCGCGCTAGGAGGGTCATGCAGGAGTCGCTCGAGGACGGCGTCGTGGAACGCGCGGGCAGGTCGGTCCTGCGCCACAGCATCATGACGTTCGGGACGCGGGTCGCGATCGTCCTCGTCAACGTCCCGACCTCGATCCTCATCGCGCGCCTCCTCGGCGTGCAGGGACAGGGCGCCTATTCGTCGAGCGTCATCCTCCCCACGCTGTTCGCGTTCGCGGGGCTCCTCGGCGTCGACTCCGCGCACACCTTCCTCCTGTCGAGGCGGGAGTTCTCCAGGGCGCAGGTGAACGGCCAGAGCCTTCTGCTCGCGGGCGTTCTGGCCGCGGTCATCACGCCGCTCTACCTCGTGTTCCTCCGCTTCTACAACGCGGCCGCCGATCCGGGGCTCAGGTCCGTGCTCACCGTCGGGGCGACGCTCATCCCGGTGCTGCTCGCGAAGTACCTCGCCGTGGCGTTCCTCCTCGGTCTCGAGGACATCAGGCGGTTCAACCTCGCGAACCTGCTGCAGGCCGCCGCGCTGCTCGCGCTCATGGCGGCGAATCTCCTCGTGTTCCGGGGCGGCGTGCGGGGGGCGATCGTCGCATACGCCACGAGCGAGCTGGCGGCGACCGGCGTCGGCGTGGCCGTGGCGTGCCGCGCGGCACACGGGGGACGCCTTGTGGAGCGCCCGCCCCGCGTGCTGCTCCGCCGCTCGCTGGTCTACGGCCTGCAGGGGCACCTGGGTAACATCCTCGTGCTCTTCACGTACCGCTTCGACACCTTTCTCGTGCTGTCCATGGCCGGGCTGCCGGCGCAGGGCCTCTACTCGATCGCCGTGGTCCTCGCCGAGAAGCTCTCGCACATTCCCGAGTCGATCCAGGTCGTGCTCTTCCCGCGGCTGGCCGCGCTTGACGCGAAGGAGGCGAACCGCCTCACCCCGCGCGCGGTGAGGAGCTCGCTGCTTGCGACGACGGTCGCGGCCGTCGCGCTCTGGCTGCTCAGCAGACCGCTCCTTCTCCTCTTTTTCGGCGAGGAGTTCCTGGGCTCGCTGGGAGCGCTGCGCGTCCTGCTGCCCGGCGTCGTCATGCTCTCGGTGGGGAAGATCCTCTCGACGGACTTCTCGGGGCGCGACCGGCGCGTGTACTACACCGTGGGGACGGCGATCGCGTTCGCGATCAACGTCGTCCTCGGCGTGCTGTGGATCCCGCGCTGGGGGATCGTGGGGGCGGCGTGGGCGTCCACCGTCGCGTACACGGTGCAGGCCGCGGTGATGCTCGCGTTCTTCAGGAGGCTGTCCGGCAAGGGCGCCCTCGAGACCGTCGTCCCGGGGCGCGAGGAGGCCGCGGTGTTCCTCGGCCTTCTGCGGAAGGCGCTGGGGCGGCGCTGAGCGCGGTCGGCGCTTCGTGGCCGCACCGTACTACATGGCCGGGGGCGGCGTCTCCTCGATCGGGATCTGCACGAAGAAGGCCGTTCCGCGTCCGACCTCACTCTCCACCCTGATCACCCCGTGGTGCCGCTCCACGATGCCGTAGGCGATCGACAGCCCGAGCCCGGTGCCGCGCCCGACCTCCTTCGTCGTGAAGAAGGGCTCGAAGATCTTGTCGACGTGCTCCGGCGGGATGCCGGGCCCCGTGTCGCGGATCTCGACCTCGATCGCCCTGTTGTTGCCCGTCAGCCGCGTCGCCGTCGTGAGCCTCCCGCTGCCGTTCATCGCCTGCGCCGCGTTCATGATGATGTTCATGAATACCTCCTGTATCTGCGCGGCGTCAATGTTCACGAGCGGGATGCCGGCGCTGTGGTCCTTCACGACCTTGATGCCGTGGAAGAGCGTCTGATGCTCGAGGAGGCCGATCACCTCGTCGATCACGTGGTTGATGTCCGCCTCCGTGCGCTCCGGCTTCGTCTGCCGCGCGAAGTCGAGGAGCCCCTTCACGATCCGCTTGCAGCGGTCGGCCTCGCGCGCGATCTTCTCGACGTTCTCCCGGTTCTCGGGCTTCTGGAGTTCCTCCTTGAGCATGTGGCTGTACATCACGATGCCACCGAGCGGGTTGTTGATCTCGTGCGCGATGCCGGCCGCAAGCTGGCCCAGCGTCGCCAGCTTCTTGCTCTCGGTCATCTTGCGAGCGTTCTCCATCAGTCGCTCGTCGCGCTCGGCGATGGACGAGGCCATGATGTTGAACGCCTCGGCGAGATCGACGAGCTCCCCCGCGGCGTGCGGGTCCACTTCGACCCGCGCGCGCAGGTTCCCCTCCGCGATCTGCCGCGACGCCTCTGCCAGGTGTCGCACGGGACGAAGGATGCCGCCGGCGAGGACGCTCGCGATGAGGAGCGCGAGCGCCATGCCCGCAACACTGACCGCCGCGAACGTGACGACCGTCCGGCGCCGGACGGCGTCGAAGCGGTCGGCGAGCACGCCCACGTAGAGCACACCGACGGTCCTGTCGTCCAGGTCAGCGATGGGGCCGTACGCCGCGATGTACCAGTCGTTCACGACGAACGCCCTGGCGACCCAGCGTTCGCCCGTGCGGAAGACGCGATCGTACACCTCCGCCGAGAGACGCGTCCCCACGGCGCGCGCCCCGTCGTCCGTTCTCACCGTCGTCGCGATGCGGACATCGTCGCAGAAGACGGTGGCGGTTCCGACCCGTCTGCCCTTCCATGTCTCGGTGCCGTAGGCAGTGTTCACGATCTGGTCGACGATGCCGTCGCTCCCGTTGAGGAGATGGCCTCCGTAGAGCAGGCCGAGCACCTCCACCCCTTGGATCACCGGAACGCCGGCCGCGAGGACCATGCCCTCGTCGAGACAGGCGCGGGTCGTCGGTCCGGCCCTGGGCGTCTCGACGACGGGGATGCGCGCTCGCCGGGCGGCGTCGGGCGACTCGACGGCCAGGGCGTCCGCCGGGATGAGCAGCGTGCCCGAGACGTCCTGCCCCGTGCGCAGGATCCTCGACACGACGGGGTGGTCCCGTCGGTCGTCGCCCGCCGAGCCGGGGCTGCCGCCCCGCGCGACGACGCGCCCCCGCGGGTCCGTCATGGTCAGGATGTCCAGGTGGAACTCGCGGGCGCCGTCCGTGAGCGCGGCCGCGAGCGCGGCCCCGTCGCCGCGGGCGAGCGCGGCCACCACGGCGGGCGTCGTGGCGACGCTCCGCACGCGCTCGAGCGTCGCGGCCTCGCGCTCCTCGTAGAGCAGGTATGCCGTGCTGAGGTCGGCCTCGACGCTCCGCTGGACCTGCCTGACGAGGGACCCGCCGAAGAGGCGGGTGCCGACGACGGTGGACAGCACGCCCATCGCGAGCACGACGATCGCGATGCTCGCGGCGAGCTTCGTTCTGATCGTGAAGATCATGGAGTCCTACCAGTCGCCGGACGAGAGGAACGCGTCGATCGCGCGGGCCGCCTTCTTGCCCGCGCCCATCGCGAGGATGACCGTCGCGGCGCCGGTCACGATGTCGCCGCCGGCGAAGACGCCCCGCTTGCTCGTCTTCCCGGTCTCCTCGTCGGCCATGATGTTGCCCCATTTCGTGAGCGCGAGATCCGGCGTCGCGGCCGTCAGAAGAGGGTTCGGGCCCTGGCCGATCGCGACGATCACGACGTCCACCTCGAGCAGGTGCTCGCTGCCCGGTTTCGGCACGGGCTTCCTGCGCCCGCTCGCGTCCGGTTCGCCGAGCTCCATGTCGAGGAGCTCCATCGCCCGGACCCACCCGTCCTCGCTGCCGAGGATGCGCGTGGGGTTCTTGAGCGTCCTGAGGACGATGCCCTCTTCGACGGCGTTCTCCACCTCCTCCCTGCGGGCGGGCATCTCCTTCTCGGACCGCCGGTAGACGATGGACACTTCCTTCGCCCCCAGACGCAGCGCGCACCGCGCGGCGTCCATGGCGACGTTCCCGCCACCGACGACGGCGACGCGTCGCCCGATGCGGATGGGCGTGTCGTACTCGGGGAAGAGGTAGGCCTTCATGAGGTTCGTGCGCGTGAGGAACTCGTTGGCCGAGTAGACGCCGTTCAGGTTCTCGCCCGGAACGCCGAGGAAGTAGGGGAGCCCGGCGCCGGTCCCCACGAAGACGGCGTCGTACCCGTCCGCGAAGAGCGAGTCGAGCGTCCCGAGCTGCCCGACCACGTGGCTCGTGCGGAACTCAACGCCGAGCTTCATGACGTAGTCGCACTCGCTCTGCACGATGCCCTTCGGCAGGCGGAACTCCGGGATGCCGTAGATGAGCACACCGCCCGGCTTGTGGAGCGCCTCGAAGACCGTGACGCCGTGCCCGATCTTCGCGAGCTCGCCCGCGACCGTGAGCCCGGCGGGCCCGGCGCCGACGACGGCGATCCGCTTCCCCGTGGAGGCCGGCATGGACGGCGCGCGGACCTCGCCCTGCGAGAGCTCGTAGTCGGCCGCGAAGCGCTCGAGCCTGCCGATGGCGATGGGCTCACCCTTCTTCGAGAGGACGCACGTGGTCTCGCACTGCTCCTCCTGCGGGCAGACGCGGCCGCAGATCCCCGGGAGGCTGTTCTTCTCCTTGATCTTCCGCACGGCCCCCAGGAAGTCGCCGATGGCGACGAGCCGCACGAACCCCGGGATGTCGATCTCCACCGGGCATCCCGCGACGCACGGCGCCTTCTTGCACTGGAGGCAGCGGAGCGCCTCCTGCTGCGCCATCTCGCGCGCGTAGCCGAGCGCGACCTCCTCGAAGTTGGTCGCCCGCGCGCGGCGGTCCTGCTTCGGCATCTCGACCCGATGCTCCGCCTTGGCGACGGCGTGGTCCTGCGCCGTCAGGAGGCACTCGTGGTGCCACAGCGCGCGGTACTCCTCGCGCTGGTACATCGCCTGGCGCCGCAGGAGCTCGTCGAAGTCCACCTCGTGCGCGTCGAACTCCGGGCCGTCCACGCAGGCGAAGCGCGTCTTCCCGCCGACGCTCACGCGGCAGCAGCCGCACATGCCGGTCGCGTCGATCATCACCGAGTTGAGCGACGCGATCGTCGGGATGCCGTGCGGCCTGGTCGCGTCGGCGACCGCGCGCATCATGACGACCGGGCCGATGGCAACGACGCGCGCGATCCTCTCCCCGCGGCCGATGACCTCGGTGAGCGCGTCGGTGACAAACCCCTTACGGCCGTAGCTGCCGTCGTCCGTCGCGACGACGAGCTCGTCGGACGCCGCGCGCATCTCGTCCTCGAGGATGAGGAGGTCCTTGGTGCGCGCCCCGACGATCGAGATGACCCTGTTGCCCGCGGCCTTGAGAGCGCGGGCGATCGGGAGAACGGGGGCAACGCCGATGCCGCCGCCGATGCAGACGACCATGCCGAAGCGCTCGATCTCGCTCTTCCGGCCGAGCGGGCCGACCACGTCCATGACGGCGTCGCCGGCCTTGAGCATGGCGAGCTTCCGGGTGGACGCCCCGATCGCCTGGAAGACGACCGTGACGAGTCCCGCGCGGGCGTCGCACTCGGCGATCGTGAGCGGGATGCGCTCGGCGTAGTCGTTGGCCCGGAACACGACGAACTGCCCGGGCGCGGCCGACGCGGCGATCTCGGGGCAGAACACGCGAAAGAGCTTGATCTCGGGGGAGAGGTCGTGGACGGCCGCGATCTCGTTCCTTCCGTACGGCGGTGCTACAGGGGGTCGTGTGCCCACCTTGCGTCCCTCGTGCTGATGCGTTGTCGCGGCTGATTGTGAAGGGGAGGCCTCGGGCCGTCCGACGGGGCTCCGAGGCGGCGTCTACGCTTCCGCCTCGGTCCTCCCGGCTCCGGCCGCGGCCAGCAGGCTCTCGATGCGCCGGACCAGCTCGTCGGCCGCGATGGGCTTGTCCGCGAAGTCGTCGGTCTTCATCCAGTAGCCGTCGCGCTCCATCGAGAAGCGGAAGCCCGTCGCCTCGCCGACGGCCGTCAGCATGAGAATGGGGATGTTCTTGTACACGGGATGCGTCTTGAGCTTCCTTGCCAGCGTGAACCCGGAGTCGTGGCGCTCCATCATGAGGTCGAGCACGATCGCGTCGGGCCTGCCGTACTCGACCTTCGTGTAGCCCTCGTCGCTGTTGTACGCGGCCTCGACCTCGTACCCGGCGGTTTCGAGCGCCACCGTGTTCATCTTCACGAAGCCGGGGTTGTCGTCGATGATCAGGATCCTCGCCTTGGCCACCCCTTGTCCTCCATCCGGGCGCGAAGCGCGGCCGCGCACGGCGACCGTCGCCCGCGCGCCCGCCTATCGCGTGAGCTCCTCGATCTTCGCGAGGAGATCCTCGGGGCTTGCGCTCTTGTCCAGGAACGCGTCCGCGTGCATCGCGCTCCTGTCCTCGTCCGAGCGGGGCTTGAAGTCCAGGCCGGTCTCCTGACCGATGGCGGTCATGAGGACCACGGGCAGATCCGGGTACCGCTCCTTGATGGTCCTGCTGACGTTGAAGCCCGAGTCGAAGTGCTCCATCATGACGTCGAGCACAACGATGTCCGGCCGCGCCTTCCCGAGCGCCTCGAGCGCCTCGGCCGCGCTGTACGAAGCCGACACCGTGAGCCCCTTGTTCCTGAGGAAGAGGGAATAGAGCCTGACGAAATCGACGTCGTCGTCCACGATGAGGACGTGCTTGCCTGCCACCGATACCTCCTACCTGTGCTCGAGGACCCGCTTGAGGATCTCCATGAGCATCCCCTCGTTCTCCACCGGGTTCACGGTCGTCGTGACGCGCTTGCCGTCCTTGTAGTAGTGATACTCGACCTGCGTCCCGCACTTGACGTGGCAGTTGAAGAGCTGCCGGAAGGCCTGTTCCGCCTCGCTGAGATCCGCCGTGCCGCCCTCGAAGTACGGGCACAGCGCGTACTCGCCCGGCGAGATCATGCGCTGGCACTCCGGGCAGTACACCTGGATGTGCTTGAATCCGCTGCCCTCCGGCATTGCTCGGTTCTCCTCCCGTGCGGCGTTCAGTCGACGGGCTCGTCCGTCCCGCCGGCGGCTCCGGCGAGGGGAAGCGCGACCGTGAACGTCGTTCCCTCGCCCTCCGTGGACTCCACGGTCACGGCCCCGTGGTGGCCCTCGACGATCTTCCTTACGATGGACAGCCCGAGCCCCGTTCCGGGGATCTCCGCGGTCTTCGAGGACTTCACCCTGAAGAAGTCCTCGAAGACGAAGGGGACGTCGGCCTTCGCGATCCCCATGCCGGTGTCGGACACCGCCACGCGGAGGTTCCCCTGGCCGGCGCCGGTCGACATCGTGACGCTCCCGCCCGGCCTGTTGTACTTGATGGCGTTGGTCACGAGGTTCCTGAAGACGACCTCGAGCGACTCCGCGTGTCCGTCCACGCGGCCGTCGTGGTCCGCCGGCTCGACCCTCAGCGTGATGCACCGCTCGGCGGCGAGCGGGGCGAGGTCGCGCGCGACCTTCTCGAGGATCGGGGCGACCGCGATCTCCGCCATCGCGCCCGTGATGTCGCCGGCGTTGATCCTCGACAGCTGGAGCCAGTCGGCGATGATGTCAAGGAGGCCGGTCAGCGTGCCGTGGGCGCCGCTCAGGAGCTCCTTCGCCGTCGCGTCCACTAACCCCATCTTCCCGCCGACCACGAGGTCGAGGTACTGCTTCACGAGGAGGAGGGGAGAGCGGAGCTCGTGCGCGACGATCGTGATGAAGTACTGCTTCATCCGCTCCTTCTCCTCGCGGAGCGCGACCGTCTCGAGGAGGAGCTTCCGCTGATCGAGCCCCCGGCCGACGATGAGGCGAAGCTCGTCGGGCGTGAACGGCTTCGGGAGGAAGTCGAACGCGCCGTGTTTCATGGCCTCGACCGCGGACTCGATCGTCGCGTAGCCGGTGATCACGATGCACACGAGGTGCTTGTGGGTGTTGAGGAGCTGGTCGAGCACCTCGTAGCCGCTCAGGCCGGGCATCATGAGGTCGAGGAGAACGATGTCGGGCTGGACCTGGTGGGCGAGGTGAAGGCCCTCGAGGCCGTCGACGGCCGTGTGGCAGTCGAAGCCAGCCTTCGTGAGCACCTGGCGGCAGGCGTCGCGGATCGCTTCCTCGTCGTCGACCACCAGCACGGTGTGTCGTTCGGGCATGGCGCCTCGCTCGTCGCGTTCGCGGGTGGCCGCCCCGCCTTGAGTGTGCTTCAGCATCGGCATGCTACTACGCGAACGCCCGTGCTTCAAGCGGAATCCCCGGTGCTTCCCCTTGCGCGGCGCGGAACGCCGATGCTATGCTCGTCGCGTCGGGGCGCCGCCCTGGGAACGACCTGCGGCGGCGCCCGCCATGATGGCAGGTCTGTTCTGCACCTCACGCAGCGGGGGGATCACGTGGCGAAGCCGAAGGTGGCCTTCTACTGGAACGCGTCGTGCGGCGGCTGCGAGGAAGCGGTCGTGGACCTCGCCGAGGACATTCTCAAGGTCGTGGAGGCGGTGGACATCGTCCTGTGGCCGGTCGCCATGGACTTCAAGAAGTCCGACGTCGAGGCGCTCAAGGACGGGGAGATCGCCGTCTCGTTCATCAACGGGGGCGTCAGGACGAGCGAGCAGGAGGAGTGGGCGAAGCTCCTGCGAAGGAAGTCGGGGCTCGTCGTCGCGTTCGGGTCGTGCGCCCACCTCGGCGGCGTCCCCGGGCTTGCCAATCTCACCGACCGGAAGGGCGTCTTCGAGGCCGCGTACGGCTACCTCCCCAGCGTGGACAACCCCGACGGCGTGATGCCTCAGCGCAAGACCCGCGTTCCCGGGGGCGAGCTCGGGCTCCCGGAGTTCTACGACGCGGTCTACGCGCTCGACCAGGTGATCGACGTGGACTACTACCTGCCCGGCTGCGCCCCGCCGCCCGACCTCATCATGGAGGCCGTGACGGCCATCCTCACCGGGAAGCTCCCGCCGAAGGGGAGCGTGCTGGCGCCCGCGAAATCGCTGTGCGACTCGTGCAAGCGCAACGAATCCAAACCCGAGAAGCTCGAGATCGCGAAGCTCAAGCGGCCGCACGAGACGTTCATGGACCCGGAGAAGTGCTTCCTCGCCGAGGGCGTCATCTGCACGGGGCCGGCGACGCGCTCGGGCTGCGGCGAGCGGTGCATCAACGCGAACATGCCCTGCAGGGGCTGCTTCGGGCCGACGGACGAGGTGCGGGACCAGGGCGCGAAGTTCCTGTCGGCGCTCGCGTCCATCATCGCGACGGATGACCCGGCCGAGATGGAGAAGGTGGCCGAGTCCATCCCCGACACGACGGGTCTGTTCTACATGTACAGCCTTCCCGCCTCGCTCCTGACCAGGAAGAAGGCGGCGAAGTAGCGCGGGGCCGCGGGCTCGACGCGGCCGACCAACGGTGCTCGCAGGCGACTCGGAGGGACGATGACGAAGAGAGTCACGATCGATCCCATCACGCGGCTCGAGGGCCACGGCAAGATCGAGATCTTCCTCGACGACAAGGGAGACGTCGCGCAGGCGTACATCCAGGTGCCGGAGCTTCGCGGGTTCGAGAAGTTCTCGGAGGGCAGGATGGCGGAGGAGATGCCGAGGATCACCCCCAAGATCTGCGGCGTCTGCCCGACGGCCCACCACATGGCCTCGACGAAGGCCGTGGACGATCTCTACAAGGTCGAGCCGCCGCGCACGGCGCGCCTCATCCGAGAGCTCGTGTACAACGCCTTCATGCTCGAGGACCACGCGCTGCACTTCTACTTCCTCGGCGGGCCGGACTTCGTCGTGGGGCTCGAGGCCCCCAAGGCCGAGAGGAACATCCTCGGCGTCATCGGGAAGGTAGGGCTCGAGACGGGCGGCAAGGTCATCGACATGCGGAAGCGCGTCCGGAACATCATCACGACGCTCGGCGGACGCGTCATCCACCCGGTGCTCGGGCTCCCGGGCGGCGTGTCGCGCGGCCTCACGCCGGAGAACAGGGAGGAGTTCGCCAAGACCGCGAAGGACGCCGTCGAGTTCGCGAGGTTCTCCCTCGATCTCTTCGGCAGCGTCGTGCTCAAGAACAAGACGTACGTGGACACCATCGTCGGCGACGTCTACAAGCACCGGACGTACTACATGGGGCTCGTGGACGAAGCCAACAAGGTCAGCTTCTACGACGGTGACATCCGCGTGGTGAACCCCAGCGGGAAGGAGTTCGCGAAGTTCCCCGCGCGCGACTACCTCAAGCACGTCGCCGAGCACGTCGAGACCTGGAGCTTCGTGAAGTTCCCCTATCTCAAGGCCGTGGGGTGGAAGGGGTTCGTGGACGGCGAGAAGAGCGGCATCTACCGCGTCGCGCCGCTCGCGCGCCTGAACGCGTCGGACGGCATGGCGACCCCGAAGGCCCAGGCCGAGCACGACCGCATGTACGAGACCCTCGGCGGGAAGCCCGCCCACAACACGCTCGCGTACCACTGGGCGAGGCTCGTCGAGCTCCTGTACGCGGCCGAGCGGATGGTCGAGCTCGTGAAGGACCCCGACATCATGGGGACGGACATCCGGACGCTGCCCACGCAGAAGCCGTCCGAGGGCGTCGGCGTCGTCGAGGCGCCGCGCGGCACGCTCATCCACCACTTCAAATCCGACGAGCGCGGCGTGATCACGCAGGCGAACCTCATCGTGGCGACCGTGAACAACGCGCCCGCCATCTGCATGTCCGTCGAGCGCGCCGCGAAGGGTCTCATCAAGAACGGCAACGTCTCCGACGGTCTGCTGAACATGGTCGAGATGGCGTTCCGCGCGTACGACCCGTGCTTCGCGTGCGCGTCGCACGCGCTGCCGGGGCGGACGCCGCTCGTCGTCGAGATCAGGGGCGCGGACGGGACGCTGATTCGGAGGCTGTCGCAGTTCGTGGACTAGGGCGTCGGAAGACGTCCGCGTGAGGCGCCCCGGCGCGGCCCCGCAAGGCGGCGCCGGGGCGTCTGCTTGACCATGAAGACACTGGTGCTCGGAGTGGGAAGCTCGGTCCTGTCGGACGACGGCGTCGGTCTCGCCGTGGCGCGGGCGCTCGAGTCGCGGGCCGGCGGGCGTGGGGACGTCGAGTTCGCGACGAACGAGGAGGGCGGCTTCACGCTCCTCGAGGACGCGCTGGGGTTCGACCGGCTGGTCGTGATCGACGCGGTCCTGGGAGCCGAGCCCGGCCGCCTGACGCGCCTCGCGCTTCAGGACCTCGCCCCGACCGTGCACTGCGGCGCGCCGCATGGCTTGGACCTTGCAACCGTGCTCGAGTTCGGGCGGCGGCAGGGCCTGGCCGTGCCGCGCGAGGTCGTCGTGTACGCGATCGAGGTCAGGGACGTGAACGCGTTCGGCGAGCGGCTGAGTCCCGAGGTGGAGGCGAGGCTCGGCGAGATCGTCGCGACGATCGAGCGCGAGGTCCTCGGGGCCTAAGGGGGCGGTGGCCCTCGCGGCGCGGCCGCTGTATCATGTGCCGGCGGCGGGGGGCCGCCGAGCGGGACATCACACGACATGAGAGGAGGTCGTCCTTGAAGCGCGACATCGACAGGCTCATGGAGGAGCGCGGCATCGACGCGGCGGTGGTCGTGGGGAAGGTGCTCGGCAACCCGACGATGTTCTACGTCACAAGCGGCGCGAAGCTCAGCCACGCCGTCGTCATCAGGAGGAGGGGCGGCAAGCCCGTGCTCCTGTGCGGCACGATGGAGCGGGAGGAGGCGGAGGCGAGCGGCCTTGAGACCGTCGACACGTCGAAGTACGACTACCGGTCGATGCTCGCGGCCGCGGGCGGCGATTCGCTCAAGGCGACGGTGAGCTACTACCGGGCGATCTTCGACGAGTTCGGCGTCCGGGGTCGCGTCGCGTTCTACGGCGTCGGCGACGTGGGCCGGAACATCGCGCTCTTCCGCGAGCTGGAGAAGGGGCTCCCCGGCGTGACGGTCGCCGGCGAGTTCAAGGACGACATCTTCCTCACGGCGCGCGGCACGAAGGACGGCGACGAGATCGAGCGCATCAAGGGCGTGGGCAGACTCACCTGCGAGGTCGTGAGCCACATGAAGTCGTTCCTCGCGTCGCACCGCGCGAAGGGCGGCGCGCTCGTCAAGGACGACGGCTCTCCGCTCACCATCCGCGACTGCAAGGCGGAGATCCGGACCGCGCTCGCCGCGCGGAAGCTCATCGAGGCCGAGGAGACGATCTTCGCGCTCGGGCGCGACGCCGGCATCCCGCACAGCAGAGGCAACGACGCCGACCCGATCGCGCTCGGGAAGACCATCGTCTGCGACATCTTCCCGCAGGAGCAGGGCGGCGGCTACTTCTTCGACTTCACTCGCACGTTCGTCGTGGGCGAGGCGCCGAAGGAGATCGCCGCGGCCTACCGCGAGCTCGAGGAGTGCTTCGACACGGTCGCCGCGCAGCTCAGGGCGGGCGAGAAGGCGTCGCTGTACCAGACCCTCACGTGCGACTTCTTCGAGAAGCGCGGCCGCGAGACGCTCAGGACGAACCCGCAGGTGCGAAACGGCTACGTGCACAGCCTTGGGCACGGCGTGGGCCTCGAGGTCCACGAGCGCCCGACGCTGGCGGACCTCCCGGGGAACAACGACACGCTCGAACCGGGCGCCGTCTTCACGTTCGAGCCTGGGCTCTACTATCCCGACGAGGGCGGGTGGGGCATGCGGATCGAGGACATCTACCGTGTGACCGACGACGGCCGTATCGAGAACCTCACGAACTACCCGCGCGACCTCGAGCTCCGCGCCTAGGGCCGGCGCCGCGCGCCCGGAGGAGGGCCTCCGGCTTGACCCGTCGCATCGCCACAGAGCCCCCGCGGCCCGCCCGCGGCGACCGCGGGCCCGTCGTGGACTCGCGCGAGCGCATCGAGGGATCCTACGCCTCGTACCTCGCCGACGAGTCGCGGTACGGGCCGGCGTCGTGTGAGCGCATCGTCTTCGCGCGGTCGGAGCAGGAGGTCGCCGACGCGCTCCTGGACGCGG
>Ga0194112_10000234_pt1 | contig 76970 bp, 68 predicted proteins | sample TA2MahC400mmetaG_FD_146191 | JGI IMG/M metagenome (GOLD analysis project Ga0194112, IMG submission 146191) | Freshwater microbial communities from Lake Tanganyika, Tanzania - TA2015016 Mahale Deep Cast 400m | ecosystem: Environmental > Aquatic > Freshwater > Lake | place: Tanzania: Lake... | reverse complement strand
TCAATCGGCTATTTGTGACCAACTGGAACCGCTGCTCTCTCTGCCGCCCCCCACAGAGCTGGTGTTCTCTTGTATCATCTCCAGGTTGCATGCGCCCTCGTCCTGCAACTTTGTCATGTTCTAGGGGCACACTTGTGGCCAAGCCGAGGCTGGGGGTGGTATAATTCATACTGCGTCAAGTCATTAGGCATAGCTGAGTGGATTGGAGGTAGACGATGGGAAAGAAAAACTGTGCTGTTTGCCAGTGTTGTGGTAGAAGGGCAGAATACACCGACTGCTCCAAGGGATGTACTCCGCCTGACGATGCCCGTTGCGAAATGTTGAAGGGTTGGTTATCGGTTTCTCGCTGGAAAGGCACGGGCAACGTTGACCACTACGACTTTTGCTCCTTGATTTGCCTTCAAGAGTGGGCAGATGCCCAAGTTCCTAAAATTCCCCAAGCATTTCTAAAGGAATTTGAAGAGGACTGAGTAGAGGTAGTCATAGCCCGGCCAGCCGATTTAGAGAGTGGATACCTATAGCCTAGCTGATTATGTCCAGGCGTTTGTCTTATGTGGGCAAAGCTAAGTAGAATAACCTATTGCGTAAGGAGGCCCAATGAAAAAGCTGCAAGCCTTGCTAAGCTTGGTAATGGTGCTGGCTGTCATCAGTGGCATCGGTGTCCTTGCAGGGCCATCACCCGTTGCAGCTACTATTAACGCGCCACCGACTTTTGATGGCCTAGCTTCAGTCACATTTACTACGTCCGATAATGTCTATCACCTGAGCTGGTTGGCGGCTACAGATGATCATACCCCGCAGTCGGAAATCACATACCGCATCTTCGCGTCAACGGCGCCCGAGGTATCCAGCTATGACTTCAGCACTTCTATCGCCTCTACTGTTGGGGCAACTTCGCTTGACATCACAGGTCTAGACTCACCACAGCGGTATTTCTTTATTGTCCGGGCTGTTGACGAACAGGGACTCAGTGACGGAAACATCAGACAGCAGGCAACACGTTCTCTGTATTTGCAGAACGCCACCAACTTCAGAGACCTTGGTGGCTACACCAGCAAGTGGGGCATCCAAGTCAAGTGGGGCAGGATTTACCGTTCCAATAACCTCGTCACACTAACCGATGACGATCTGGCCAGGGTCAACAGCCTCGGCTGGCACAGGATGGTGGACATGAGACTAGACTACGATATTTCCAGAGACGGTGGAATGGATAGGACCTATGCCGGGAGTGAGACCAAGTACGATATGTTACCTTTCAACTACGGTGATCCATACCTTAAGAGCCTGGTTCCGCCAGGCCCACCTATTCCGGCGACGTGGCCCCTGAGTTGGGACCTGTCACAGGTGGACTGGGATAACTGGTACATCAACATCATGGAGCAGAACAGGGAAGGCATCAAGGATATCTTCGACCGCTTCACCGACCCCTCCCAGTATCCCATAGTGTTGCACTGCACTCAGGGCAAGGATCGAGCAGGGGTGGTCAGCGCTCTTCTGCTTTCGCTGCTTGACGTTCCTAAAGCTACGATAGTGCAGGACTACATGCTGACGCACGACTATACCCTGGCAGATATCAATGCGAAACTGGGACAGATAGAGACCATGATGAGCGCGTTCCCGTCTATGTTCCCTCCTGAGGTGACCTTGGCGGACTGGCAGAAAATGGTAGACTGCTATCAGCCAGCTATGGAGAATCTGTTGAGCTACCTGGACACTCAATACGGTGGAGTCGGGGGCTTTCTGAGCCAGATAGGCGTTGACGAAATAGAGCAACTGGAGATCATGTCCCTTAATCTCGAGTATCCCACGGTAACCGGTGTAAGCCCTGCCTCTGGCAACCGGGGGCAGGCCATGACCGGTGTAACTATCACTGGCGCTAACTTCGCTGGAGCCACAGCCGTGAGCTTTGGCACCAGCATAAGCACGGACAGCTTCACTGTGGATAGCTCAACCCAAATAACGGCTAACATCACCATTGATGGCCTTGCCGCTATCGGTTCCAGGAATGTCTCTGTCACTATACCAGGTGGCACTGGAACCAGGACCGGCGGCTTCTCAGTGACAGCTCCTCCTGCTCCCACAGTAATCGGAGTTAGCCCCGACTCTGGCAAGCAGGGACAGACCATGGATGTGACCATCACTGGCAGCGGGTTCGACGGCGATGTCTATGGCACCACAGCGCGAGCCCACGACGTCACCACGCTGAGCTTTGGCTCAGGGATAACCATCAACAGCTTCACATTGGATAGTTCTGACCAGATAACTGTCAATATCGCAATCAGCAGTTCGGCCGCTAGTGGTGTCAGAGATGTCTCAGTGACTACCCCAGGAGGCACTGCCATCCAGACTGGCGGTTTCACTGTCAACGAGAGCAAGAAAGGACAACCCGCCTGGGTTTGGATTGCCACCGGGGTCGGTGTGCTTGCTGTTATCGTGGTGGGTGCTTTGGTTGTGCGTCGAGCAGCCCGGCGGCGAGCTTAGTTCTTTCCTGCCGCCCCTGCACCACCATTTCCTATTGCCCAGCATTTGCTTGTTTCGTCTGCTTGCACCAACCGGCCAGTTGTTAGACGCCTCTTGGATGAATCACCTATTTATCTTTTCCCTGTAACGGCGGGCTATATCAATAGCTACCTCTGTGACTTCAACCGCACTCTCGCCCAGTACCAAGAACAGCGGTTCCTTTCCCCAGCCAGCTCCCTCGTAGAATAGTCGAGGCATTACCCCATATTTTTCAAACAGTTGTTTGACCTTCCAGGGCATGGAACCGCCGTCTCGCCCGGCGACCTCTTCCGGCTCCTCAGCCCGATCCACCGCGCCCAAGACAAGTCCCTTCTCCCTGCAGTACTGCTGAACAACTTCAATTATCTCCTGGTCGCATTTGAAATTGATAACGGCATTGATTTCGGGATCGTATTTGCGAACCTGCAGTAGCCGTCTGGCCAGATGATCCGATGCCCCCCAGCCCGGCATGCCTGCAGCCTGAGGGCGGCCGCGCACAGCCGTTACTCTACCTTCCACCGCAGCCACATCCTCGGGGGTCTGGGCCCCACGTAGGGCATACGCCAGATTGACCCTCACCTCAGGTATGAGACAGGCAAACTCTGGGCAATTCTCTAACATCTGCAAAGCTGTTACCAGGTTACCCAGAACCGCTTCAGCCTCGGCCGTGTCGCTCATTTCCATCCTTGAGCTTTCCTCAGTATATCGGATGACAGTTCGGCCACCTGTTTACCGGAGATAAGCATGCCACCGAAGATGGCACCCATTCGCGGGTAACCAAAGACAGCGTTGATCGCCATGCCAGCTACCAGTAGGCCGGGAAATACCTGTTTGGCTTCGGCGACAAGTTCTCTCTCCCCCACCTCAGCCCACATCGGTTTCTCGCCGATAACATTACCAGTCTCTGTTTCTAGTCTATTGCCGATTTTGCGGGTAACTATACGGCACACTTCGGCATCGTGTCCGGTAGCATCTATTACCAGCTTGGATCTTATCGCCAGCGGGTCAACGTGCAGATTCGCCAAAGACACTGCGCTCCAGTTCAATACCAGGCCGGTTATCCTGTCATTTTCTCGAATCATTACATCTTCCACGGAAATCAAGTTGAAGATGCGAGCACCGGCCTTCACGCACCGGTAGCAAAGAGCGGAGACAGCCTCTATAGCGTCAGCTACATAATATCCCTCCTGATATTCTGTAGCTGTTATCCCAAATTCATCCAGAATGTGTTTGGCTTCATTCTGAACCACGATCTTGTTAAACATCATACCGCCACCCCACATACCACCACCCACACTCAGTCTCCTTTCATAGATGACCGTCTTGACCCCCTCCTTAGCCAAATAGTACCCGGCGGCTAGACCCGACGGACCAGCACCAACTATGGCTACATCTGCTTCCATGAACTCCAGAAATTCCTTTGTGTAGCTCTCTGTTATTGCTTTGGAAATGGTTACCTCATCCACTTTAGATACCTCACAGACTCTATTCTTTTCTCTGAAGAGCGACTGGGGAAAAGTACGCCAGCAAGGGGCTTGCTTATCTTGTCAAAAAGCGATATCCCCCTCCCCTTAGCTGCGATCCCCTCCAGCGTTAAGTAAGTAAAGAAAAAACCAGAAGTTAGGAAATACTGAAGCCTTCTGGTTTCAACTCTTTCGACTTCCCTACGCTCGAATTACCGAGATCAGGTTCAAAGGGTCGTCCTTCCTTGAAGGGAAGGACTCTCAGCCGTCCAGCTCCCCTAGATATATTCAGTTTCTCCTATTGTGTTACATTCGGGCCAACGATGTCAATGTAGACACCTTTCAGTAACATTCCGACGCAACGCCCAGTTATAGCCCCCAGCGAGCAAATCGCGACAACAATGGTGTTTCCCTGGGGCAGTGTTTCAAAATAGTTTTGGCCCTTCCCCTTCATATATGCGGGATCGGCGATGTGCTCCACATCTGTTGACTGTGCTAAAATTAGACCTCATCGTCAGGCAGACGTGAGAAGATAGCATGAAAGCCCAGGTTCTGAAGAACATCTCGCCAGTTGAAGACCGGCCTTTGGAGTTGGTGAACCTGCCAGTCCCTCGGCCGAAAGCCAGAGAAGTTCTGGTGAAAATCTCGGTCTGCGGGGTCTGCCACACGGAGTTGGATGAGATTGAAGGACGGCTTCAGCCAAAGCTGCCCGTCGTCCTGGGGCATGAAATCGTGGGAACAGTAGAAGCTCTGGGCCCGCAGGCAGCCAGATGGAGGATCGGGGATCGGGTGGGAATCGCCTGGATCAACTCGGCTTGTGGCCGGTGCCACTTCTGCCAGGAAGGAAATGAAAATCTGTGTCCTGAGTTCAAAGGCACCGGGTGTCACGCCGACGGGGGCTATGCCCAGTATGTGGCGGTGGCAGAAGATTATGCCTACCCCATTCCTGATAGGTTCTCCGATACCGAGGCAGCCCCCCTTCTGTGCGCCGGAGCCATCGGCTTTCGGGATATGAGGCTTTCCGGGGTCAAGCCTGGCCAGACGCTGGGGCTTTTCGGGTTCGGAGCGTCAGCCCACATCGTCCTTCAGGTAGCCAGGCACTGCAGTTGCCAGGTCTTCGTCTTCACTAGGAGCGCGGAGCATCGCGCCTTAGCCCAGAGACTGGGAGCAGCCTGGACAGGGACGGCGGAAGATGATCCTCCTCAGAAGGTCAACTGCGCCATAGATTTCACCCCTGTAGGGGAGACCGTGCCTCAAGCCTTGAGGGTCCTGGAGAAGGGCGGGAGACTGGTGATAGCAGTCATTCGAAAGAGGACTCCTATTCCTCCTCTGGACTATGCCCGGTTGCTGTGGGATGAGAAGGAAATCAAAAGCGTAGCCAACATCACCAGAAAGGACGCCCAGGATTTTCTTCCCCTGGCTGCCGAAATCCCGATTATCCCTGAAGTCCAGCAATTCAAACTGGAAGAGGCCAATGAAGCCCTGATCCTGCTGAAGCAAGGCCATATCCAGGGAGCCGCAGTCCTGAGGATGTCTTAGCCCTCTCCAGGCCAAAGGTGAAGCCAGTTGACACCTTTAGCCACGACCAGGCCGATTTAGTTCATTCACTAGTGTCCCTTCTCGTCCTTACCCCTTGAACAGACGGAACGTTGCTTGCCACCATCTATTGAGCTATCATGGGAGCATGAAAAGGGTATCCGCCATAGATGAACTAGAGGCCAAAGGACAAGCCGCAAAGGCGGCATCCAGAAAGCTGGCCCGGCTTTCCACTGAGGTCAAGAACCGGGCTTTGTCCAACGTGGCTGATGGCCTCGTCTCTCGGACGGGTGAGATTCTCGAGGCCAACCAACGCGACCGCGCTGCCGCAGAGGCCTCAGGCATGGGTCCGGCGATGCTTGACCGACTGCTCTTGAGTCCAGAACGCCTTGCGGCTATGGCGCAGGATGTGCGGGCAGTGGTCGCACTCCCCGACCCCGTGGGCGAGGTCTTCGACATGCGCACCATGCCCAACGGGCTTCAAGTAGGCAAGAAACGTGTGCCTTTAGGGGTGATCGGCGCGATCTACGAGAGCCGGCCTAACGTCACGGTGGATATTTCCACCCTTTGCCTCAAATCGGGCAATGCGGTTGTCCTTCGCAGCGGCAAGGAAGCCATCAATTCCAGCCTGGCTCTGGCTAAGGTGGTACAGGAAGCCGCCTATGGTGCTGGAGTGCCTGGGGGAGCTGTTCAGATCATCGAGTCCACTGACCGCGCTGTGGTAAACCGCATGCTCAAGATGAGCAGCGTCATCGATCTGCTGGTGCCCCGAGGGGGCGCCGATCTTATTCGGTTTGTGTCTGAAAACGCCGCTGTCCCGGTGGTGGCTGGTGGGGTGGGGGTATGCCACACCTATGTTGACAAGAGCGCCGATCTCCATAAGGCAGTAGCTATCGCCTACAATGCCAAGGTGCAGCGCCCCACGGTATGTAATGCGCTGGATACCCTTCTTGTCCATGCTGACATTGCCGAGTCATACCTGAAGTTGATCAGCCGTGAGTGGGGTAAAGCCGGTGTGGAGATGCATTGCGATGAGGCCGCTTTGCGGATACTCAAGGATGTTCCCTCCCTGAAAGTGCTGCCTTCGGTTGAAGCTGACTGGGGTAAGGAGTTCCTAGCGCTGGTCGCTGCCGTCAAGGTAGTCAACTCCCTGGATGAAGCCCTAGAACACATTCAGCGTTATACCTCAGGGCATTCCGAGGCCATCGTCACCGAGGACTACACCGCAGCGCTTCGCTTCCTGGACGAGATTGACGCGGCCTGTGTCTATGTCAACGCCAGCACTCGCTTTACCGATGGAGGCCAGTTCGGACTGGGCGCTGAAGTGGGCATCAGCACTCAGAAGCTTCATGCCCGTGGGCCTATGGGGCTGAGAGAACTGACCAGCTATAAGTGGATCATTTTCGGCAGTGGCCAGGTCCGTCCTTAGACCATGTTCGCGCTGCCCGCATGACATGTAGGGGCGGACGTTCCGTCCGCCCTGCGGAGGTGGGAGGCCTTTGCCTCACTACCTCGTCATCCGCCAGGTTACCAGGCGTCACCCCTTTACTTTGAGGCAAATCACGGTATACTTTTATCCAACACGCGAACTGTAAAATGCCCCAAGACAGACTGATGCAGATCAGGCATAATATTCATGAAGTGGAAAGGCGTATCGCCAGAGCTGCTGAGAAATCTGGCAGATCTCCTGGCGATATAACCATCATTGCTGTGACCAAGACGATTGAACCCCGGCTCATTCAGGAGGCTTTCCAAGCTGGTATGAGACACTTTGGTGAGAGCAGGATCCAGGAAGCCAGTGACAAGATCGGTCAGCTCTCTGCCCTCCAGCCGCCTCCTACCTGGCATATGGTTGGCCATCTTCAGACTAACAAGGCCGGTCTAGCCGTAGAGCTTTTCCAATTCATTCAGAGTCTCGATTCGATCAAACTGGCAGAGGTCATCAGCCATCGTGCTCAGCGCGATATGCCCATTCTTCTCCAGGTGAACGTTTCCGGTGAGGCCAGCAAGTTCGGGTTCTCTCCTGACCAGGTCTCCTCAGCAGCACAGGTGATAGCCCATCTCCCTCATCTTCAGATAGAAGGGCTGATGACTATAGCACCGCTTGCCACTAATCCCGAAGAGGTGCGCCCCTTTTTCCGTCAGTTGCGCTTGTTGCGCGACTCTCTGGGACTGGAGCACCTCTCCATGGGAATGACGGATGACTTTGAGGTGGCTGTGGAAGAAGGGGCCACCATGGTGAGAATTGGTCGCGCCATCTTTGGCGAAAGAGAGGAGTAACATGTCTGTGAGAATCGCCTTCATTGGTGCCGGCAACATGGGTGAGGCCATCATCCGCGCCATCCTGGCTAAGGGAGTAGCCAAGACCGGTGACGTCGTGGCCAGTGACGTCAGCAAAGAGCGACGTTCCTACCTGAGCCGCGAATACGGGGTAGCCGTTGTCTCAGACAATCGTCATGCTGCGGAGAAAGCGGAGATTGTTCTTCTGGCTATCAAGCCTGTTTCCCTGCGTGGGGTGATGGCAGAATTGAAAGGATTTCTTCAGCCGGAACAGGTAGTGCTCTCCATCGTTGCCGGTGCTTCGATATCCACCCTATGCCACGGCTTGAACCATAAGATTGTAGTTCGCGCCATGCCCAATACGCCGGCTCAAATCGGAGAGGGAGTCACCGTCTGGACAACCGCCAGCGAGGTGAGAGAGGAGCACCAACAGAAGGTGCGCTCCGTCTTGAGCGCGCTGGGCAGTCAAATATTCGTTTCTGACGAAAAATATATTGACATGGCCACCGCCGTAAGCGGAAGCGGCCCAGCATATATTTTCCTGATCATAGAATCCCTCATTGATGCCTCGGTACACATCGGCCTGCCTAGGGGGCTGGCTCACGACCTAGTGCTGGAGACGATTTCAGGAGCTGTCCACCTAGTCCAGAAGTCAGCCAAACATCCTGCCGAGCTGCGGAACCTGGTTACTTCACCCGGAGGTACGACAGCCGAGGGCTTGCTTCAATTGGAGGAGGGTGGCCTAAGAGCCCTTCTAGCTCAGGCTATTATTGCAGGATATGAGAAGGCAAAGATACTGAATCAAGAGTAAGGGATGGAATACTTTGTCCGCACTATCGATATTCTGTGCTATGTGCTCATTGTAGCTATAATCGCCAGGTCTATACTGTCATGGTTCAGCCTTCGGCCCGACAATCCCCTTCACCCGATCTTGGTTGCCCTTGACCTGATTACTCAACCCCTGCTTAGCCCACTGCGGCGTGTCATCCCCAGAACAGGCATGTTTGACATCACGCCTATGGTAGCCATCTTTCTCCTTTATCTGATTGGCCAACTGATACATCTTATGCCGACTTAGAGATCACTTATTATTGGTCCCACGTATAAGTACCCCGACGGCAAGATAGATGCCATACAACCTTGGTTGCGGGCAAACAACTACGGAGAAAGAAAAGCCACGCCGTTCAGGGCAACTCCAGTTACCGCAAGAAGCATCCCCAGGACTTTCATCATAAGTCGGCAAGGGATTCTGCCCAGAACCCGGCCTCGGAGTCTCGCCCACCCTTGGCGCAAGATAGATACCAATAGGTCAGGGGAAAAGCGAGGCAACCGCCTCCCATATGACCAGCCCAGCCCTTAAGTAGCTACTGGAGTCTTCCCGGGGTTCTGATCTTGCCACTTTTTCAGCAATTGCTCGCGTGTTTCCTTATGTTTTGGGTCAGGCACACAGCAGTCTACGGGACACAGTTCAACACACTTAGGTGCTTCGTACCAACCTACGCACTCGGTGCACCTAACAGGGTCAATTACGTAGATGGTGTCTCCTTCCTTGATAGCCAGGTTCTTGCACTCTGGTTCACAGGCTCCGCAACTGATACATTCCTCGGTGATCTTATAGGCCATCTAACGCACCTCCTTACCTTCTTACCTTCCTTTTAGCCCGAGAGGAGAGCTTCTTCTTTAGCGCCACGGCAACGCATTCTGGTACGAAGACGTTAACGTCGCCACCACCTTCAGCCACCTCTTTCAACAGGCTTGAACTAATGAACTGGTACTCTGCATTGGACATCAAGCACACAGTATCTATTCCTGGGTTCAACCGCTGGTTCATCAGCGCCATGTCAAATTCACGCTCAAAATCGGACCCCATACGCAGGCCCCGCACGATGAATTTCGCACCTATCTCCTTAACGAATTCGACAGTCAGGCAACTGTAAGCTCTAACGCTGACATTAGGCAAATGGGCTACCGTTTCCTTCAGCATCCCCACCCTTTCCTGAGTTGTAAAGAGGAGATTCTTGGCTGGAGTATCAAAAACACCAAGAACCAAGTGATCAAAAAGGGCGGCGGCTCTGGTAGCTATATCCACGTGCCCCCTGGTTGCTGGGTCAAAACTGCCGGGGTAAAGTGCTATCCTCAATTGTTGGCCTCCTGTCGATAGAATGAAAGGCAAGTATCCCCATAGTGCCGAACCTTAGATAGCTCGAACCGCCCCATTTCTGGTGGCAGTGTTTGGTGAGAAGACCATTGTACTATTATAGTGGAACCTACTCCAACAAGATGAGAACCAAGCAATGTCCTCAGAGTGTCTACGAAGGACACATCAGAATAGGGAGGGTCTAGCATTACGACGTCATAGACTTCGTGAAGTATAGACAACGCCTTGTCCACACTGCAGCAGTAGACTTTGGCCTGCGATGTGAACCCCGTCAGCGCTAGATTCTCCTTGATTACAGCGCAACGCCGAGGGTTGTTTTCAACAAAGTCCACCCAGCTAGCGCCTCTGCTGAGAGCCTCGATGCCGAGGGCACCACTGCCAGCATAGAGATCCAGAGCCCGCCATCTATCGCTAACCATTGGTTGCAGGATAGAAAATACGGCCCCGCGTACTAGCTCGGTCGTGGGACGTATGGAGCCCCGCGGTGATTTCAGCCTTCTACCCTTCACACTACCAGCAATAACCCTCATTCCCAGTCTAAAATTATAACCAGAATCTCCTTGTAGTCAAGTAACGCCGTCAGGGGTCTTGACGGAACCACTGGCAAGACCCCAAGTCAAACGAGAATGCGAGCCCAAGAACACAGCACAGTGAGAGTGAAACGGTTATACTATATACAGAACCGTCATGGAGTATGACAACAGCCCCCCAGCCCCCGTTATCCTCGCGGCCTGGCTGACCCATTTCGGTAGAAGGCATGCACATTCTAATCTGGTCACAGAAGCTGGCAGACATGAGGCACAAGGACCTGGCAAAGGAGACAAATGACTGATGCCACGTTTGATGCGGTAATAATTGGCGGAGGGAACAAAGCGCTACTTCTTGCCATGTATCTCACTAAATACGGTGGCATGGATGTTGCCATTTTCGAGAGAAGGCACGAGATGGGCGGTTGCCTCGCCACCGACGAGACAGCAGCCCCTGGGTTTCGCAGCAATACCCACGCCAACATAATCCTGCCCTGGTACTATGCTCCCATCTATCGCGATTTCCCGGAATTCTGGGGCTGTGGGGCGCAGATCGATCAGTATCCCTGCAGCGATGGCTCAGTGTTCAGGAACAACAGCACCTGCCTCGCTATCTACAGCACCAAGCATGACCCAACCCAGGAACGCACGGCCAGAGAGATCGCCCGGTTTTCAGAAAGGGATGCCGAGCGTTGGCTCAAGCTCTGGAGGGTGTGGCAGGGTGACGCCATTCAGAGCACTCAGATGGATATGCTCTTCAACCCGGCAGAGTTTCGTGCAGCACCCCAGGTGCTGGAAAGGCAGATGGTTGCGTACGGGGAACTTGTGAGTGCTGGCTTTGAGATGGACTCGATGGTTCTTGCGTCCAGCCAGGTCCGCGCCGCGCGGGAATTTTGGCAGAGCAGGGAAATGCAGTATTGTGTGGTCAGGTTTGCTGTCACAGCAGTGATGGACGTGAACGAACCAGGAACGGGAGCCGACTCCCTCGGCGTTACAGCCACACTACCAACATTGTGTTTTGCCAGGGGTGGCACTCACCAGATAGCTCATGCCGCCTATCAGATGCTGGTGGGTGGCCGGTGCAAATTCTTCACCCATACAGATGTAGACAAGGTCATCATAGAGGACGGGACTGCCAAGGGCATTCTACTCAGAGATGGCACTGAGATCAGCGCCAGAAAGCTGGTAGTAAGCACCCTCAATCCGCGCCAGCTTTGTTTTGATCTAATAGGCAGAGAGCACCTGGACGAACGAAGTGCGCGGCGTATCGATCTCCTGGAAACCACTTTCGCCTGCTACATGGACTACAGCTTTGCGCTGCGTGAAGCGCCTGAGTATGAAGCTGCCCAGTTTAATCCAGACATCAATCAATGCTTCTGGTTGGGGCTGGCAGAGGACAACAATCCTGAGCATGTTGCCAGGGAGTGTCACTACAGACGGCTGGGAAAGTGGCCTCCCCTGGAGGACTACTCCCCCGTTATCTGGTGCCACAGCGTGGTTGACCCGAGCTATGCGCCTCCTGGGAAGCACATCGCCGTTCATGAGCAGCTTGGCCCACCGGCCACTGCCCACACCGAAAGGGAATGGATGGAAGTGAAGAAGCGCTACGCAGAGGAGTTGGTCAGTATTTGGCACAAGCATGCCGCCAATATGACCTGGGACAATATCATTGGCTTCCATGCCAACAGCCCCTACGACAACCTGCGCATGAAGAACTTCGCACCGGACGGAAGCAATGCCATTATCGATTGCGCGCCTTATCAGCGTTACGAGAACAGGCCTATCCCGGAACTGGCTAACCACAGGACTCCGATAAAGAATCTGTATGCCACAGGTGGGGCCTGGCACCCTGGAGCAAACGCAGGATCGGCTGAGTCATACAATTGCTACAAGATTATCGCCGCCGATCTGGGGTTGGGCAAGCCGTGGGAAGAGAGGGGGAAGGAAGAGCCGGACTCCTTGGTGCACCAACTGAAGAACATAAACCTGAGGCTGCAAGAATCGGCCGCGCCGAAGGCGGATGTTTGGTAAGTACAAGCGCAGGAACTCAGGTGATGCTTCGCTTGCTCACCAAAGGTTTGGACCTGAGGCTGCCGAATGCTAGCTTGGTCACAGTCCAAAAGGGCTGAAGGGGGTGGGAATGGGATTACAACAAACCTCTGGTGAGAGTTCGAGGTACTGCACAGAAAGGTCCTGGGGGAAGTGTGCCAGAGCCTTGATAAGAGTGTGCTATCAGCATAAAATCTAGGTTGACCGAGGCCCTTGCACCGCTGATTCTCTACGGCGATAGAGACTTCACCACTGGGGAGAGCGAATGTCAGACTTCGGATATGCCAGGAAAATCTTGCGAGTGGATCTGTCATCCGGGAACATGACTGTGGTTCCTACGCTGGACTACGCTGGCAGGTTTCTGGGGGGAAGAGGCATTGCTGCCAAGATTTATTGGGATGAAGTCCCGCCTGAGGTGGGTGCCTTTGACGCTGGAAACAAGCTGATATTTGCCAACGGTCCCCTATGCGGGCTCCCCGTAATTAGCAGCTCGCGTTGGACAGTCTGCGGGAAGTCACCCAAAAGCCCGGAACGATTCTCTTACGGCAGCTTCGGTGGCACCTGGGGAGCTGAGATGAAGTCTGCTGGGTATGACTGCATCGTGGTCCAGGGTGAATCCGAGAAACCGGTCTACCTGCTTCTTGACGGTAACACTGCGAAACTCGAGGATGGTTCGTCACTTTGGGGCAAAGGGGCTATCGAGACGAGAGAGATCCTCAAGAGTAAGCTAGAAGAATCTGTCAAGGTGGCAGCTATTGGCCCAGCCGGAGAGAACCTGGTTCCTACAGCCATTTTGACTGCCGACAACGACGCCACCGGTTCGGCAGGACTAGGAGCCGTCATGGGATCCAAGAGGCTAAAGGCCATTGCGGTGAGGGGTGCCGGCAAACGCGTGAGCGTGGCCCACCCCGAGAGATTCCGAGAGCTCACTGATTATTTCCGTGAATCGGGTAGAAGTTTCGCGGAGTTCCTTAATCGATGGGTTAGGGATCCGTTTAGAGAATTCAAGTTGGTACCCGGACCGGAGATGAAGAAAGACCCTTGTTATGGCTGCCTTGGCAGATGCCCTCGGAAAATATACCAGGCCGCTGACGGCAGAAAGGGAAAGTTCTTTTGCCATTCAGCCTACTTCTACCAACCCTGGTCAGACAGGTATCATGGGGACTGGGATGATGTTCCGAGCGATGTCCCGTTCTATGCTACCAAACTTTGTGATGATTATGGGCTGGAGACGAAGGACCTCGACCTGACAATCAGTTGGCTGGTGAACTGCTACGAGGCGGGAATCCTCACCGAGGCCAATATTGGTCTACCCATATCTAGAGTGGGTAGCGCGGAGTTCATAGAAACCCTGGTTAAAAGTATCTCTCTCCGTCAGGGTTTCGGGGATCTTCTGGCTCAGGGCAGAGACAAGGCAGCGGACGCCTTTGGTTCCGCTGCCAAAGAGCAACTAATGCGAGTCGGCTACCTTTCCGAATCTGGAGCAGACGTGTTCGATCCCAGGCTTTACATTGTCACCGGACTTCTGTATGCCATGGAGCCGCGGCAGCCCATCCAGCAATTGCACGAAGTAGCTTTTGTGGTATCCAAATGGTTAGTCTCCGCAATTCAGGGTGTCCCAGTCACTCATGTTTCCACAGAGGTGCTCCAAGCGATCGCCAGAAGGTTCTGGGGAAGCGAGCTAGCTGTTGACTTCTCCACCTACGAAGGCAAGGCACTGATGGCCAAGAAGATTCAGGATCGCCAGTACGTCAAAGAGAGCCTTATTCTGTGTGACTTCCTATGGCCGGTTACTGACCTTGAATTCACGGAGGATCACGTGGGGGATCCCACGCTCGAAAGCAAGATCTTGTCTGCCGTTGTTGGCACGAAGATAGAAGAGGATGACCTCTACAGAGTCGGTGAGAGGATCTTCAACTTGCAGCGGGCCATTCTAGTCCGCGAAGGTCACCGAGGGAGGAACTTCGATACGCTTCCTGAACGCTGCTTCACAGTACCTCTGCGCTTCGATGTTTCCAGCCCTGACTGCCTGATGCCTGGGAAAGGGGGAGAGTTGATATCCCGCAGGGGTGCAGTGGTTGAGCGAGACAAGTTTGAACGGATGAAAGATGAGTACTACCGCATCAGACACTGGGACGTCGATACCGGCCTGCAAACTGGCGAAGTGCTCCAGACACTAGAGCTAAAGGATGTTGCCCAAGACTTACAACAGAGGGGGCTTTTGGATCCTCTGCACTCCAGATGATCCTGTAACTTACTGCCCTGCGTCTGGTGTGGGCACCGTACGGTACGCGACATAGTACGTTGAGGAGGACTAGTATGAAGAAGAACTACGATGTCATCGTGGTCGGAGGGGGGCCAGGGGGCACCTGCTGTGCTGCCCTGCTTGCCAAGAAAGGCATGAATGTCCTGTTACTGGAGAAGAACGAGAGGGTTGGTGGTAAGGGAATGCGGGTCTCAGTAAAAGGATTCCAGACAGAAATGTGGCCTATGAACTTCATTCCGGTGAAAAGTGGGCCCTGGATGGAGGCTTTCAAGGCGCTCGGTATTGAATCAAAGCTTCAGGTGGTGCTGAGCGACATAGCTACATACTATCGCCGGCCCGACGGGAAGTGGGTTCACAATGTCACCAGAATGACGGATCCCTATGTACCGCCGGATCCCAACATCATCTTCGATCAGTGGAACCTCAATTCCGCAGAACGCGAAGCAGCTCTGAAATTGCTGGCGGATATCGCTATGATGCCTGGTGACAAGATCGACTCCCTGGATCAGACAACCGTCAAAGAATTCTTGGACCAATATGAGCCTATGCCGTGGCCTCTCTACAGCTATATAGCATATCTGACACACCAGTTCACCGTAGGGGTGATCGACCTCGTTCCGATGTCCGAGGTGACAAAGGCTTTCCAAAGTCTCATGAACACCGCCGGCGGCTATCCCAGGGGTGGCTACGGGCGACTAGTAGAAAGCATGGCCGAGGTGGCGAAAGCCAACGGAGGCGAGGTCAAGACACGCACCCGCGTGGAGAGAATCATCATCGAGGATGGCCGTGCTGGTGGCGTGATGACGACGGATAGTGTATTCAGGGCTCCAATCGTGGTCAGCAATGCTGGCATTCATCCCACCGTCCTCAAACTGGTGGGGGCAGAACATCTTGACAAAAGTTATGTCAGCTATGTGAGAAGTCTTCTCCCCAGCCTTGGATTCACCGGTGCCCGGTACATCCTCAGTAAACCTGTGCTGCCTCATGCCTACTACCAGATCTGGTCTGAGAATAGTTGGTTTGACCTGGCACGCTACAGGGCCGCCGTGATGGGAGAGATGCCCAAGGACGTAACCGTAAGCATTTGTGTTCCCACCAACTATGACCCAGAAATGGGCCCTCCTGGTAAGCAGTTGTTAGTGCTCGGAACCAATTGCTCTCCCGCTCCCGAGGACAGAACGGTGAGATCGCTCATGAAAATGACAGACGAAGTCATTGCTGAGGCCTTGCCTGAAATATTGCCGTTCATTGAGTCCAAGGAAGGATACGCCGGCCCCGCCCAGGTGTCAGCTTTGAGCCGGGATCAGGTATTGCCAGGCCAGGGGGGAGAAGCTGTGGGGGTAGGAGTAACCGTGGGCCAGTGTGGCAAATACAAGCCCTCAGCCAGATCTCCGATACCCGGGCTTTTCTACGTGGGGTTCGATGCCGGCAGCACCAGCGGTCTCATGGGAACACACCAGGCAGTAGATTCGGGCATGAGGGTAGCCCAAATGGTTTACCACTATCATCTAGAAAGGCTGCAGTCAGTATGGGAGTGAGACGAAAGGTATAGTGACTTGATTTGTCATGGCTCGGCTGGTTTTCGTCTGTGGAGCAAGGGCGTGACACAATTACCCGCACAACATATCATTCAGTGTCGTATATCACCACGATAAATGGTGGTGTCGAGGGGGTATCAAATGACGATAAGATTAGAAGGCAAGGTCGCTGTGGTCACGGGCGGAAGCTCCGGAATAGGACGCAGTACCGCGCTGGCCTTTGCCAGAGAAGGCACAAGGGTTGTTGTTGCTGATGTCAGCACCGATGGAGGCAAGGAGACAGTGCAGATGATCAAGGATAATGGTGGCGATGCGATTTTCGTCAAGACCGACGTTACTCAGGCAGATGAGGTTCAGGCACTGGTTGCAAAAGCGGTTGAGGCCTATGGACGCATAGACTTTGCCTTCAACAATGCTGGAGTTGAGGGGGAGGTCGCTTCCATGACCACATGCACTGAAGAGAACTGGGAGCACGTCGTTAACACCAACCTTAAGAGCGTGTGGCTTTGCATGAAGTACGAGATTCTTCAGATGCTGAAGCAAGGTGGTGGAGCCATCGTCAATACGGCGTCGGTTTACGGATTGGTTGGTGGAGGGCCCAACCCGGCCTATGTCAGCAGCAAACACGGTGTAGTGGGCCTGACGAAAGCAGCCGCACTGGAATGCGCTCAGAGTGGCATTCGTGTAAACGCCGTGTGTCCAGGAGTCATCTATACACCAATGGTGAAGCGACTCATGGACGACTATCCGGCCATGGAGCAGATCGCCAAGGACATGCACCCGATGGCACGGTTGGGTACGCCAGAAGAGATTGCCCAGGCAGTAGTTTGGCTTTGCTCGGATGCAGCATCTTTTGTTACTGGGCACCCGTTAGCCGTGGATGGTGGTCTGGTGGCACGATAAAGGGATGCAGCGGGGGACCAGCAGAGAAATGGATCATTCATCAAAAGACAGAGTCATGAGCTGCACCATCTGATGGAACGCTGCACTTCTTCTCAGAATATCTCAGTGATGCTCCAACCTTGAGCCCCGCCATTTCCATGCTAGACATGCTCTAACCCTACGGTTCACAGCCTGGTTTGATTTAGTCTCCATGTTTGGGTATGATGACTTTCTTGGGACAAGAATCAGCAGGAGGTTTAGGATTGGCTAACACCGAGTTCGATCAATTCAGGGGTTCCGCCGACTACGTCGCCGATGATGCCCTGAGAAATTCAGTCAATGTTTCCATGGCTCTTAGGAGGCCCCTCTTGGTTAGAGGAGAGCCAGGGACAGGCAAGACTCTGCTGGCTCACAGCATCGCCCGCGGACTGGGCAAGAGACTGATCACCTGGAACATCAAGTCAACCACCAAGGCCCAGGACGGTCTATATGTGTACGACACTGTTCAGAGGCTCAATGATAGCCGCTTCGGTGACAGAGATGTCTCAGACATCAGATACTACATAAAATTAGGCAAGTTGGGACAGGCTTTCATCTCCTCGGAGCAGGTGGTACTCCTTATCGATGAAGTAGACAAGGCCGATCTGGAGTTCCCCAACGATCTTCTGAATGAGCTGGACGAAATGTCATTTTTTATTCCGGAAACGAATGAAACAATTACAGCAGTCCACCGACCCATAGTAGTCATAACCAGCAATGCGGAGAAAGAGCTCCCTGATGCCTTCTTGAGGCGTTGCATATTCCACTTCATCGAATTCCCCGACCCAGCAAGGATGGAGGAGATCGTTAAGGTGCATTTCCCCGATATCCAGAATAACCTCCTAGGAGAAGCACTGAAAGCCTTCTATGTCCTCAGAGGGGTCGATGAGTTTCGAAAGAAGCCCTCCACCGCTGAATTGATAGACTGGATCCGGGCCCTTATTGCTGGTGGAATACCCCACGATCGAATATTCAAAGAGATACCCTTTGTGGGCACTCTGCTGAAAAAGGAAACGGACTACGACTTCTTCGTGACGCGCCACCAGGGCAGAAGACGCCCAAACAGCAGAGCCGACGCCTACAGAATGCTGTATTGAGCATAGCTGAAGGGTTCGTATGTTCATCGATTTCTTCTATACCCTCAAGAAAAGAAAGGTACCGGTTTCCATTACGGAATGGATGGCTCTTATGGATGCGCTATCCAGGGGCCTTATCTCCAATCTGGATGAATTCTATTATCTGGCGCGGGCGATACTGGTCAAAAGCGAGGCCTATTACGACCAATACGACGTCGCTTTTCAAGAGTACTTCAAGGGAATAGAGGCCCCGGCTGAGATATCAGAGAAGATTTTGGAATGGCTGAAGGATCCCATCAATAGGATGACCCTCACGGACGAGGAAAAAGCCCTGTTCGATATGATGGACTTCGATGAGCTTTTGCGCGAGTTTGAAAAACGGCTCGCCGAGCAGACGGAGCAGCACGATGGGGGCAATTACTGGATTGGCAGAGGAGGCAGAAGTCCTTTCGGGCACTCTGGCTCTCACCCCGCTGGTATCAGGATCGGAGGCGAGTCCAGGGGTAGAGGCGCCATACAAATCGCTCAGGAGAGGAGGTTCCGGAACTATCGGAGCGATCTGACCCTGGATGTACGCCAAGTGAAGATGGCTCTCAGACGACTGAGAGAACTAAGTCGAATTGGGCCTGAGGATGAACTGGACCTTGAAGAGACGATTGATGCTACAGCCAAGAACGCTGGCGATATTGAGCTGTGCTGGACACGGAGCAGAAGAAACACCGTAAAACTGCTCCTCTTGATGGATGTCGGTGGTTCCATGGTGCCCCATGCCGAGGTGTGCAGTCAGCTTTTCTCCGCCGCCCATTCTGAGTCCCACTTCAAGGACTTCCAATACTTCTATTTCCATAACTGCATATACGATAACCTGTATCGGGATATTGAAAGACAGGGTGAAATAAGCACTGAGCAGCTTCTGCGCACCCTGGAGCCGGAGTACAAAGTGATCTTGGTGGGAGACGCCACGATGGCCGTACAGGAGCTAACGGAGAAGTACGGGGCTATCTATTACTACCAGCGCAACGACACCCCAGGGATAATATGGCTCAAACGGATTGCGGAGCACTTCACTCATTGTGTCTGGCTTAACCCCGAAACGGAGTATTCCTGGAACCATCCCACGGTTTTGATCATCGGGAAGCTCTTTCCCATGTTCCACCTTACACTGGACGGTCTTGGAGAGGCCGTCAGGAAGCTGAACGTGAGGCGGTAGGCAACTGTTCTGATCTCCTCCCCAAAGGGGCGATCTCTCGCATTTCCGCAAGGCCAGACGACTGGGCTTACCTGAAGAATGATCCGCCCTCCGCCTATAGGAGGGTAAAGCTGCTCGGCTGGTCACCTGCATGGCTGGTGTAACAAGAACCACCTACATAGATAGCACTCGGTTAATGCCGGAGGAAACACTATGACCATCAAATCAATAAACCCTACAACGGGGGAGACCATCAAAGAATATGAAGAGATGCCACCGCCAGCGGTCAGAAGCATCATAAAGGAATCACAGGAGGCTTTCCTGGCCTGGCGAAAGCAGGGCTTCGCTCAGCGGGCAAGGTTAATGAGGAAGGTGGCGCAGATTCTGCGCGATAGATCGGGAGAATACGCCAGGATGATGGCGGAGGAAATGGGCAAGCCAATTGCGGACGGCACGGCAGAGGCAGAGAAGTGTGCCTGGGGGTGTGACTATTATGCCGAGAAGGCCGAGAATTTCTTGCGGCCGGAAATGATCGAAACAGGGACTGGCAGGAGCTTTGTCACCTTTCAGCCTCTTGGCGTCATTCTGGCGGTAATGCCCTGGAATTTCCCTTTCTGGCAGGTTTTCAGATTCGCTGCCCCTGCTCTGATGGCTGGTAATGCGATTGCGTTGAAGCACGCTTCAAACGTACCCGGCTGCGCCCTGGCGATAGAGGATATCTTCCGCCAGGCGGACTTTCCTGCAAACATCTTCAGGACATTGCTCATCGGCGGCAAACAAGTCGGCGCTGTCATCAGGAACCCGCTGGTCAAGGCGGTCACCCTCACGGGCAGCGTAGATGCAGGTAGAGTAGTGGCCAGCAAAGCGGGCGCAATGATCAAGAAGACCGTTCTGGAACTGGGCGGCTCCGACCCCTACCTGATCCTGGAAGATGCTGACCTTGAAACGGCAGTGGCGGCCTGTGTTGAAAGCAGGCTCACCAATTCAGGCCAAAGCTGTATCGCCGCCAAGCGATTCATCGTAGTAGAATCGCAAAAAGAACGGTTCCAGGAACTCTTTGTCAGGGGCATGTCCGCTGTGAAGACTGGTGACCCCTTGCAAGAAGGAACCAGAGTAGGGCCTATGGCCCGTCATGACCTGAGGGACAAACTTCACCAACAAGTGATCGATAGTATCGAGAAAGGAGCTAAGTGCCTGCTTGGAGGCAGGATACCTGAGGGGAAGGGTGCCTTCTACCCTCCCACTGTGCTCACTGATGTCAAGAGAGGGATGCCAGCCTATGATGAGGAGCTGTTCGGGCCAGTGGCAGCGATCATCCCCGTAAAGGGGGAGGAAGAAGCGATCAAGGTGGCAAACGACTCTCGGTTCGGTCTCGGCGCAGCCATCTTCACCAGGGACATAGCAAAAGGAGAGAGGATCGCCGCAACTGAGATTGAGGCTGGATGCTGTTTTGTAAACACCCCGGTGAAGTCAGACCCCCGTCTGCCCTTCGGCGGCATTAAGGATAGCGGGTACGGCCGCGAGTTGTCGCATTACGGGATCAAGGAATTCGTGAACATCAAGACTGTGGTCGTGAGCCATCGCACCGACTAGCAGCATGGATACATTTTCAAGAACCAGTCGGTGGTGAGGGCAGCACACTCTTGGTCTCTTGGACATGGCAAAGAGGCCAGGACCTAGCTAACTGCACGTCCCATGCGTTGGGGCAATATATCCTCTTCGGACCCATTGATCACCACATACTTCGTCGCTCGGCATATACCTGAGTTTGGCATGAACGGTTGGGTAGGCGTATAGGACATATTGGTTTGATGCGCCAGAACGGTTGGAATAGCCAACAAGATGTTGTCAGTCAAGGGGTCAAACCAACAGCCCACAAAGCAGCAGGTGATAAAGGCTTTCGTGCTGCTCAGCGCGCTGGGATGGGATTGTATGGAGAACATACAACATATCATGGATGATATGGGCTTAGAGGTGATATCAAGCTACCGGCCGCCAGCGCCTCCCTCACTTTGCATGACTATCACATGCACCCACAATAGCACCAGGGCTCTTAACTTTTAGCCCTGAAGGACTCACGTAATCTCTTATTCAAATTTCGCTGTATTGCAACCAGGGAATCGGGATCCTCTTTCCCCTTTTCCTCCCACGGTTTGCCCAGGCCCATGTCTTTGGCAATGATCTTGTAACAGTTGTACGACTCGGAGGAACTGGCGCTCGACCCCAGGTGCCATCCCGCCCCTGTGGCATAAAGATTCTGTATCGGAGTCCTGTGGTTAGCCAGTTCTGGGGTGGGCCTGTTGGCGTCCACCTGGTACGCTATCCGGTCACCCAGGGCTATACCCCCGTGAGGCGCCAGGTTCTTCATTCTCAGGTTATCGTATGGAGTGTTGGTATCCACGCCCATGATGTTATCCCAGTTCATGTTGGGAGCATGCTTTTGCCAGAGGCCAACGATCTCCTCAGCGTACCGCTTCTTTATCTCCATCCATTCCTTTTCTGTGTGGGCGCTGGCGGGTGGCCCCAGTTGCTCGCATTGGGCGACATGTTTTCCTGGAGGCGCGTAGGCTGGGTCAACCAGGCTATTGCACCAGACCACCGGGCAGTAGTCCTCTAGAGGAGGCCAGACGCCTAACCTGCTGTAGTGGCACTCTCTGGCAACATGCATCGGATCATTATCTTCAGCCAGCCCCAGCCAGAACGTCTCATTTATATCAGGATTAAAGGCAGCCGCCTTGTATTTGGGAGCTTCGTGGAGCGCAAACGAATACCACATGATACAGCCAAAGCGGCTTTCCAGTTGCTCCACACGGCGCGCCAGGTTATGGTCCAGGTGCTCTCTGCCTATCAAATCGAAGCAGAGCTGGTATGGGCTCAAGGTGCTGACCACCAGCTTCCTGGCCCTGACCTGACTGCCATCCGTAAGCTGGATGCCGGTGGCGGTGCCATTCTCTATGATGACCTTCTTCACCTCGGCATGGGTGAAAAACTGGCACCCGTTCTGCACCAGGACCTGGTGGGCAGCATGAGCCACCTGGTGAGTCCCTCCTTTGGTGAACGACATGGTCGGCATGGTTGCTGCCTGACCCATGGTGGTAGCCCCAACCCCCGGGTCGGAGACATCATATGCCCCTGTCAGAGCCGTCCTCACCAGGCAGTATTGCACTTCCCGGCTTTCCCAGGTGTCCTGTGCTGCACGGAGGTGGCTGGCTGCCATAATCAGCCCATCCGGCACGAAGTCGGCCTCCACCAGCTTCGGCAGCAGCTCCATTTGCCTGTTCATCACCTCGGCGGTCATGCGGTCTTCCGCCGGATTGAAGATGGTATCGAACTGCACCCGTTGGAACTCATCGCTTAGCCATAATTGCCACAGTTTGAGCCATTTCTCAGCATCCCGCTCCGAGAACCGGGCAATCTCTTTGGCAGTGCGCTCTTGAGTCGGGTCATGTTTCTCGCTGTATATGCCCAGGCAGGTCTCATTCTTCTTGAAGATGCCGCCATTGGCGCAGGTGTACTGGTCGATCTGAGCACCGTACTCCCAGAACTCAGGGAAATCGCGCCATAGCGGCGCGTAGTACCAGGGCAAGATTATGTTGGCGTGGGTGTTACCACGAAACCCTGGCGCTGAAGTCTCCTCGGTGGCCAGGCAGCCACCGATTTCGTGCCTCCTCTCGAATATGCCCACGCTCATGCCGCCGTACCTGGCCAGGTACATGGCCAGAAACAGGGCCTTGGTTCCCCCTCCTATGATTACAGCATCGAAGCTCCCGTCTGCCATCATAACCCCCTTAACATGGTTTCCCTAGTTTAGAAAGCCAGCTTCAGAAAAAATCGCGGGCCGTACTACCTTTTTGATGTGCTCAAGAGTATCGCTAGTGCCTTCGAAAGGGCTTAACAATAAAGCTGACCATGCCATTTCTGTGAGGGCAGAAATCCAGAAGGTTTGTGAAGCGGATTCTGTGTCAAGCACAGAATCACATACCGTATGGTTATTACTAGGACACTGCACTAGCAGCCATTATATGTCTTGCTGATGAGTCTAGCAATGTCGCATCACCCCGTGGTGGCCTAAGCATCGCCACAACGCCTGTCGAGGTACAAATGAAAAGGTGTGGAAATAGTTAGCCGGAGCGAGTACTCTCTCTGGTTATAAAAAGCAGAAGGAGGTACTCACCCGCGCCATGGGAAGCAATCGCAAGGTGTAGTGAAGACTTCTAGGGTGGGGTTGGCCCATCAATCCGGTGGCCGCCCCCACCACCAGAACCCACTTAGGTCAATCCTCCCCTTTGTAAAGAACGAATTGGGGGTGATGAGTGCAACACACCCTGCTGCTTCTTCGCAATCACGATCCTTGGAAGCGGGCCCAGTCTTAGTGCCATTGCGTTTTCAGAGCCAGCGTGTTATAGTGTCTGCGCAGTGCGCCATAATGGAAATGCGTATTTCGTTCAGAGAAGACTGGGGATCAATGAGAGACTGAATGAAGATAGGCCTTTTCTGTGTTAGACGTGTTTGCCCACCATGAACGCTGCACTTTGGCCACTAATCTCTTTCTAGGTAACCGAGGCGACTAAAGGAAACTGACAAGCTTACAGGCAGGGCTATGGAAATTGACCAACTGCTTAGGTTAGCAATGGGCAAGAGGGCTTCGGACCTGCATTTGAGAGTGGGTAGTTGTCCTGTGTTGCGTATAGATGATAAGCTCACACCACAGAACGATTTGCCGCAGATTACAAACCATGAAGCTGAAAGACTGTTTGAGCAAATTACCACCCAAGAACAGCGAGACGCTTTCTCCAGAGATAAGGAATTAGATTTCGCATACACCCTCGAGGGGGTAGCCCGATTCCGGGTTAGCGTGTTATGGCAAAGAAAGACAATAAGTATTGCTTGCCGCATGGTGCCTCTTCAAGTCCCGACCATTGACGAACTGGAGCTACCCGAGATTTGCAAGGAGCTTATTCTCCAGCCGAAGGGGCTAATTCTGGTAACTGGTCCCACGGGGGTTGGAAAGTCTACTACTATGGCTGCCATGATTCGTCATCTCAATGAGAATAGAGAGTGTAATGTGATTTCGATTGAAGACCCCATTGAATATCAGCACCCTCACGTCAAGTCCCTCATTGCTCAGCGAGAACTTGGAGACGACACTAGATCTTTTTCTTCAGCGTTAGTCCATTCCCTTCGCCATGACCCCGATGTTATTGTTATTGGTGAGATGCGAGACTTGGACACCATCGCTACGGCGATTACGGCGGCTGAGACTGGGCACTTAGTCATGAGCACGTTGCACACTTTCGATGCGCCACAGACCCTTGACCGTATGATTGATGTATTTCCACCCTATCAACAAACCCAGATTAGACTACAACTATCACAAGCAATACTGGCAATATTGTCCCAGATTCTCGTACCGCGTGCTGAGGGCAAAGGCAGAATAGCTGCATTTGAGATTGTGATAGCCAACCCTGCTATTAGGACTCTTATACGTGAGAGCAGAACCTATGAAATCCCAAGCTACATGCAGCTCGGCGACAACAGGAGTAACATGCAGACTATGGATCAAGCATTGGCAAGCCTGGTGAAGAAAGGTAAAATCACTCGAGAAGAAGCCACGATTAGATCCAGCGATCCGGAGAGACTAGAGAGGCTTCTTAGGACTTTATGAAAACTCGGCTGAGCACCTGTACTGTGTTAGTCCTGTTCTTATGAGTATTAGGCCTTTTCATTACAAGAGGCTGAGCTTGTCCGCCGTTTAGTGCATATTGAGATTTCCGATGAGGATGATGCTATCAGGCACCCTGTCTTCAAGCGAGCGGCAGCAGACGCGTCTCCAGGTGAAACTGTCCTTCACCTCTCTCAACAGCGCCTCGCATCCCAGTTCGTAACGAGGCTTGAGGTACATCATCCTGAGCTAGGTGGCTGTGGGAACGGTCGGCCTGCCCACTCGGGTTTAGAACCCCTCCCCGAAAGGGGCGAAGAACCGCTCATCATCCAGTATCCTATCAACCACAGCTAATTCCTGATCCATCTGGAAAAGCTCAGGCGGCAAGACCAATTCCCACGGGGACGGCTGGTCGTGACTCGAACTGAACATCGGCGATCCGTTTTTGCCCCCGACCACATCAGCTCCTCGTACAGCTGACCGAATTCGACTTTTTCAGAGAGACCTGAACCAATGGCACAGACGGAGGCAGAAGCATACCCTTCAGAAGATGGAGAAGCGGTGCACATGTCTTCAACCCTCAAGTTCGCAGCTTAACCTCCAGGTATCCCCCTCAAAGAATCAGCATGCAATCACCGAAGCTGTAGAAGCGGTATCGCTGCCTGATGGCTTCCTGGTAGGCACAGTCGATAAGCTCCTTGCTGGCAAAGGCGGATACCAGCATCAGCAACGTCGAGCGGGGAAGGTGAAAGTTGGTTATCAGGCAATCTACCAGGCGAAACCTGTGTCCCGGCAGGATGAAGAGGTCCACCCAACCCCGAAAAGGCTTCAATATTCCAGATGCGCCGCTTGCCAGAGCGGCCTGCTCGACTAACCTGACAGCCGTCGTCCCTACGCAGATAATGCGGCTGCCTCTGGCTGTGGCTGTGGCAATTTCAGTGGCTGCTTCGACGCCTATCTCTCCATATTCGCTGTGCAGGTGGTGCTGCCCCGGGTCTTCCACCCGGACAGGACGGAAGGAGTCCAGTCCCACATGCAGGGCAACAAAGGCGAGCCTGACCCCCTTGTTTTCTATCTGCTGAAGAAGCCGCGGCGTGAAGTGTAGGCCAGCAGTGGGTGCCGCTACACTCCCGCTTACCCTGGCGTACACCGTTTGGTAGCGCTCTGGATCCTCCAGGGGAGCATGAATATAAGGAGGCAGGGGGGCTTCCCCCAGCTCCTCCAGCATGGCTTCATCATCGAAGCGGATAGTCCTTAGGGACTGCTCTCCCCTCTCCAGCACCTCAATATCGACACTGGTTGGTGTGGAGCCTGCCACGGCTCTCTGCCCTTTAGCGGCGATCCTTATCTTGTCGCCCACCCCGATGCTCCTTGAAGGCCGCACCAGAGCTTCCCATAGACAGGGTTCCAGACGGCGGAGAAGCAGGATTTCGGCTTTTCCACTACCATCCCTCCACCCCCGTAACCGGGCGGGGATGACCCGGCTCTCGTTAAGCACGAGCACGTCGCCTGGATTGAGGAAATCGGCGATCTCAAAGAAGTGGCGATGTTCAATAGAGCCAGTGTCGCGGTGCAGAACCATCAGGCGGGAATGGTCTCGCGGCTCCACTGGCGTCTGAGCGATAAGCTCGGACGGAAGATGGTAGTCGAAGTCGCTGGTTCTCATCTCGCTACTGCACGCGGCCATCGGACAGCCCAAACTCATTGGGGGGTTAGGGTGACTGACGTCAGGCATTCTACTCGCTCACCCGAAATGATCCCTCCCTGCTTTAGGCTGTCAATATAGACTTTCAATGAGCATAAGGCAACTATTTGTGAGCCCTGGCATTACAAACTCATTAGGGGTAGTCTTCCGACTACCCCTAATGTTGAACAACACAGCCCTTTCTTCACCACAACCCCAGGCCTCGAGGCCGCAGCACAGGGACTAGAACAGTCCCCGCACCTTCCCTGTCTCCACGTCTATATCGATTTTCCTGAATGCCGGGTCGGAGCTGGTCCCGGGCATCAGGCTGATGGTGCCGGCCATGGGGCAAAGGAACTTAGCACCGGAGAATAGCAAAACATCACGGATGGGAAGGGTCCAGCCCTGGGGCACACCCTTGCGGTCAGGCTGATGGGTCAAGCTCAGGTGCGTCTTCACCATCATCGTCGTGTACTCATCATACATGGCATCTTTCTCAAACACCTTGGCCTTCTCCTCGGCCTCTGGTGACCAAGCGACGCCATCGGCTCCGTAGACCGTCTTGGCAATCTTCTCCACTCTGTCCCGTAGCTTCATCTCATTGGGATAAAGGAGCTTGAAGTCATTCTTGTCCTTGCAGGCTTCCATGACGGTATCAGCTAGCTCCAACGCGCCATCGCCGCCATTGGCCCAGTGGGACGAGAAAGCACAACGCGCTCCGGCCGCCTCGGCGGCCTTGCGCACCATGGCGATCTCCGCTGGAGTGTCAGTGTGGAAAGAGTTGATGCATACCACCGGGTTGATACCCGCGGTCTTAATGGTATTGATATGGTGCAACATGTTGCCGAGACCCTTCTCCAGGGTCTTCAGGTCTTCCTTCGTGTAGGCGTCGGGCAAAGGCAGGCCAGCGACCACCTTTGGCCCACCACCATGCATCTTCAAAGCCCTGATGGTGGCCACCAGTACGGCTACATGCGGTTTGAGGCCGCTCAGACGGCACTTGACATTCCAGAACTTCTCAAAGCCGATATCGGCCGCGAAGCCGCTCTCGGTGACAACAAAGTCAGCCATCTTTAGAGCCAGGCGGTCGGCTATGATTGAGTTTTGGCCCACGGCAATATTGGCGAAGGGCCCGGCATGCACCAAAACGGGCTGATACTCCACCGTACTGCACAGGGTGGGGTTGATGGCGTTGCGCATGAAAGCAGTCATGGCGCCACCCACCTCCAGGTCACCGGTGGTAACTGGTTTGCCCTTCTTATCATAGGCCAGGGTAATTTTGTCCATTCTTTCCCGCAGGTCCTTCAGGTCTCTGACAATGGCCAGCATGGCCATGATCTCAGAGCTTACCGCGATGCCGAACTTCGACTGCATGGTGTAACCATCCATGCGACCGCCAAGGCCGATGATGATATTGCGCAGACTCTGGGCACAGAAATCCATTATCCAGCCGAACTCCACCCTGGTGGGATCAACATCCAGGCGGCGCATCTTGGTAAGCCGTTGCAGTTGCTCGTCATCGTAGTTGCGCTCGTGCATCATCCTGGAGGTAAGAGCCACCATAGCCAGGTTATGGGCGTTCATGAGGTCATTAATGTCACCGGTGAGGCCCATGGAGAACTCAGTCATGGGGATGAGCAGCGCGTTACCACCGCCAGCAGCGGTGCCTTTGATGTTCATCGTTGGGCCGCCCGAAGGCTGGCGAATACAACCGAGCACATTTTGCTTGCGCTTGCCCAGGCCTTCCACCAGACCCAGCAAGCTGGTTGTTTTGCCCTCACCCAGTGGCGTGGGGGTGATAGCCGTGACATCGATATACTTGCCGTCAGGCCTGCTCTTGAGGCGCTCGATGATTTTCAGGAAATCGAGCTTACCTATCCTCCCGTAGGGAATGACCTCACCCTTTTGCAGCCCCAGTTTTTGCTGCCATTCCCCGGGAGTTGGCATCTTCTCTTCTGCCACTTCTGCGATTTGCCAGTCTGCCATCTTTGTTGCATCGTATGCCACAAACACCTCCTTAATTCATCTTCTAGTATTTTTCTATGGCATCATGCCACATACCACGTTGGTATTTACCACCACCCCCTCCAGATAGGTCTCTCTGCTAAGTTACTATTTTGCCTGCATCTCTGCTGCCCTGACCGTGTTAGCCATCAGCATGGTAACGGTCATGGGGCCGACACCTCCTGGTACTGGTGTGATGGCTTTCGCCTTCTGACTGGCGGCATCAAAGTCTACATCCCCCACCAGCCTGAATCCGGCTTTCTTGGTGGGGTCGGGAATACGGTTTACCCCAACGTCAATCACCACGGCCCCTTCTTTGATCATGTCCGCCGTTATCACCCTGGGAGCGCCCATGGCAGCGATTACGATATCTCCCAGTCTGACAATGGAGGCCATATTCTTCGTTCCCGTATGCACCACAGTTACGGTGGCGTTGGCCCCCTTCTGTTTTTGCATCAGGATAGCCATCACCGGCTTGCCCACTATGTTGCTCCGCCCGCAGACCACCACGTGCTTCCCTTCAGGGCTGTTCCCGCTGCGAACCAGTAGCTCCTGGACACCGTGTGGCGTGCAAGGCATGAAATAGGGATTACCTATGAGCAGTTTCCCGACGTTGACCGGATGGAAGCCATCCACGTCTTTCTTAGGATCGATAGCATCCAGGACATTGTCAGCATTGATGTGCTTTGGCAAGGGGAGCTGCACCAGGATGCCATGGAACTTGGGGTCCTTGTTCAACTCCTGTACTTTGGCCAAGAGTTGCTTCTCTGTCGTGTTTTCGGGATATACTGTTGTCTCGGAGTAGATTCCCAGTTCCTCGCTGGCCTTGGTCTTACCAGATACATAGGACACTGAGGCTGGGTCCTCCCCTACCCGCACCATGGCCAGCCCCGGGGTTATTCCCTTCTTTCTGAGCTCCTTTACCTTCTGGGCCAACTCAGCACGGATCTCTTCAGCAACCTTAGTACCACTTATTATCTCTGCCACCATAGATCACCTCCTTGTATGATCTTGCCTCGAATAGCAGTTCGAGCCTCGCTTTGTAAACACCCCCTAGATCACTATCCGTACTTTGCCACTGCACACGGTCTCCGCTCATGGATGGTCGAAAGGCGAAGACTGGCCATCCCCCGGATATGATCAGGGTATGGCTAAATGAAAGACAACGCATCGACCAGGGAGAGGAAAAGGGGAAAAGAGGAAATACCAGAAATGAGACAACAACCAGAAGTGTGGACAAACGCTACCTGCACTACCTTTTCCTCAAACCATAACCGAATTATATCATTCGTAACACAAACACTGCAAGCCCGCCCGGCCGGGTAGCACCTTGTCAACACAAGCAGCGCTGACATATAATTTGCACTGCCTATGAAGCCAGGGATGTCCAGATGCACGCCTATTCCCGATGGAACGGTCACCTCACCAGAGGGTTTCCTGGCCGGTGCTCATTATTGTGGGATCAAGACCCGGGGAAATGGTGCTTTAGATCTGGCTATCCTTTACTCAGAGGTTCCGTGCGTCGCAGCGGGCGTCTTTACCACCAACAAGGTCAAAGCGGCTCCCGTCCTCCTGTCACAAGACAGTTTAACCGCCGGCATAGCACAGGCAGTAGTAGTCAATTCAGGCTGTGCCAATGCTTGCACCGGACGCCAGGGACTGGCTGACTGCGCTGAGATGGCTGACCTGGCTGCCAGGAAGCTGGGAATACCGCCGCAGGCAGTGCTGGTGGCCAGCACCGGCGTGATCGGTGTGCCTTTAGCTATGGAACGCATCCGCAGTGGAATTGAGGCGATCGCTCTCTCCCGCGAAGGAGGACACCAACTAGCGAAGGCAATCATGACCACTGATACTTTTCCCAAAGAAATAGCTGTCAGCGTTAGAATTGGCGGAAAGGACGTCACCATTGGGGGTGTGGCCAAGGGGGCGGGGATGATTCACCCCGACATGGCTACTCTGCTATCATTTATTACCGCTAACGTCGCTTTGGATGCTGCGCTGGCACGAGCCGCCTTGCGACAGGCTGTGGATGATTCGTTCAATATGATTTCGGTTGACGGTGATACCAGCACCAATGACACGGTATTGTTGCTCGCCAGCGGGCTGGCCGGCAATGAGCCGCTCCGGGCTGGTACACCCGAGGCGGCATTGTTTCAGGATGCACTTGGCCAGGTCTGCCTCTATCTGGCCAAGTGCATCGCCCGTGATGGAGAGGGGGCGACCAAGCTTTTCGAAGTCAAGGTTGAAGGGGCTGTTACTCTGAGGGAGGCTCGCCTCGCTGCCCGTACCATAACCAGCTCTCCCCTGGTAAAGGCCGCACTGCACGGGAGTGATCCCAACTGGGGCCGGATCATGGCTGCCCTGGGTCGAAGTGGGGCTGAGATAGACCCGTCGCAGGTTGAGCTGTACCTAAAGGAGTTGTGTCTTCTGAGAGCGGGGTGCCCCGTGCCTTTTGACCAGGCGGAGGCGAGGAAGATGCTCAGCGAGGCTGAGGTTCAGATCAGGGTGTGCCTCAACTTGGGCAGAGAATCGGCGACTGCTTGGGGTTGCGACCTATCAGAGGAGTATGTGACCATTAACAGCGCCTACGTCACCTAAAGGCCGCAATAGGCTCTCCACCGGCACATGCGGCACAGGCGATAAGGCCATTTGTCAGCGATCACAGACCGCCATTGGCTGACCTTCAAAGTCTCTCCGTAGGACTTCTCCAAATCACCGAGTAGGAAATCATCTACTCTCCTGACCATCTCCTCCTTGATGTGCGGGCTATCGCATTGGCCTTCAATACAGGAAGGACAGGCCCGGCAGACATCGTCCACACCCTCGATGACGGTCACAGCTAGATCAAGGTCAGACATTAGTTTTTGCTTTACTTCCGTTAAAACCTGAAGGAATTTCCGGTTCAGATTATCGCTGTCAAAGCTAAGAAATGGCATGCAGCATATATGGTGGGGACGTAGTTTCAACAGCTTGTCGTGATGTTTATCAGGCATTTTCGAATTTCTTTAGCCGCAGACTATTATAGCACGCCGGGGGTACTGCTATCACAGGGATAATGGTTCTTGAAATATCTTCGTTATCCTCTGATATTAATATCATATAGGATGGCAACTGCATAAAAGGTATATTCCAGAGTGGGAATTCCCATGATTGTGGTACGTGCAAAGCCACCGTTCGCCCTTTGGCACGCCATAACAAACCTCGTAATCCTTTCAGGGACGTTCGACTTCTCACCCGCGTTGGCCAGGCCCTTAATGAGCCAAAACAGGTTTTCAATGAAGTCTACCTGCCCCTTGGCGAAGTTCGCCTGCCACCTGTTCTCTCTATCCCTCAGGTAATCTCTGGTGCTGGTAAGCCTGGGAATCTCTATCCCCAATACCTTGTGGATTTCTGTAGCATAGAAAGTTGAGGCCAAAGTCGAGTGTCCTTCTCTGCCGTATCCTCCATCCTGGTTTAGCAGACTGGAAACAAAAGAGATGACTTTCTGTTCATCAAGATCAGTGCCAAGAGTCTTCAGGGTTCTTACGGCGCGATAGGTATCTTCCAGTTCCGAAGGCACTTCTACGTCTATGTTATCGACAGCGCCAAAGCCCCCTGCCTTATTCTGAAGATACCTTACCCTCTGAGCGTGATCCTTCAGGCTAGGGACCATTTTCTGACCAAGGTCATTCATGACCTCAACGGCAGCAAAGATCTCACCCAGACTATACAGTGAACTATTCTTCGCCCGATGGAGAAAGTAATCCACGATAGCCGAAGTATGCCGGGGCTCTTCACCAATTATGTGAAGGCTCTTGACAGCGAAGTAGGTGTCCCTGGCACTTGAAGGCGGCACGCGGGCAAAGAAGAAGCCACCGTCTTCCAATTGGCAACTCTTTATGTACTCTGCTATCTGCTGGCGCAGAGGATAGGTAAGATAACGCACATTGTATCCACCGCGCTGTATATTGTTCCGTTCACGATCCATATAAATTAATAAGCTTCTACTCCAATATTTCCACATTTGGGTAGAAGCTATCAGCCCTGCTAAGTTCAGGGCATTTCGACTATGCGTTTAAGCCAGCCAAGCGAGCCTCATCGCTATAGACGGTTACTCGCTCAGGTCACTGATTAATATTAAGGCTAACAAGCAGCCGCACTTCTGTCGGTTGAACCCTTACCACCAAATAAGCGTCCCCAATACCTCAACCAGAAACACGGAGCAAATGCCTGAACCCGTCTCGTTATATTATCCTCCGGGGGGTATGAGAGGTCCCGGTTCTTTTGCAGGAACGCCAGATTCCTCAATCATCCACTCATAACCCAAATCAGCACGCCATTGCAGCATCTCCTCCACAAAGGTCTCATAGTCTTTCTGAAGGGTTTCGTAAAACCTGGCACTTTCCAAGGCAATGGCACCGAAGCTGGCCGCCGCAGTGGCAAAATCAATATCAGCATCAGTAAAGTGACGGGGCTCAGAAGTGTAAACTCGCATAACACCGACCACCTCTTCTCTCAGTTTGACCGCTACACTCAGAATGGAAGCTATACCCTCCTGCTTGACCTGCTTTCGATACTGAACCCTATCATCTGTTGTAGCATCGAAGACAGCCACCGGTTTGCCCTGAAGCGTTTCGGCCATGCTTTTGTCGGCCGATACCGGACCTTTTCTGACGTACCAATCACTTAACCCGTAGGACGCGGTACGAAGCAGCACCTTTTTGTCTGGCGTGAGCAGCAGCAGTGAACAGCCTTTCGCGTCCATAGCCTTTGCCACGTCCTCAACAATAGATTGAACAATTCGCTGAGGGGAACGAGCTGAGTTCAATGTCGCTGCCAGCTTGTATAGGCTCTGATAATAGGTCTTTTCGCCTTGCTTCATTGGGCACCTCCTTTGCTCTTGTTGAATTGGAAGGGCTACCATAATCATTCGGTTTTTTCGTTCGCCCTTAACCACTGTTGAAAAGAGGCAAAGAAGAAAGAGACCATCACCTCCCTTTGTAGAAGCTATTAGCTCCTTAAGAGCGGTTTAGGCAACTATCGCCTGGGCGAGCTTCATCGCCCATTTACTTCTTCTAGAATTATACTACCAAGATTAAGACACGAAATCAATAGCTTCATTGGTCTGACTGCCCTCAACTTTTTTGGGGGGCAGAGTGTGTTTTGATATTAGTCCGCACTTTTGCTATTCTTAAACTTCAATTCAAAAGAAAGGTTAATCAGGCCGTAAGGTATGGGAAAAGCCATCGTTGTTAAGCTAGGCGGAAGCACGCTGGGCAGCCACGATACCACACTCGAGGACTTGGTGACCCTCCAGCAGAGGGGAAAGCGGTTGGTGGTTATTCATGGCGGTGGCAATGTCGTTTCGGAGTGGCTTAAACTCCTGGACATACCTTTCACTTTTGTCAGAGGCACGAGGGTGACGGACGCCAAGACGCTGGAGGTGGTGGTTGCCATTCTGGCAGGGTTAGTGAATAAGGAGTTGGTAGCCAGTATCGAGGCTCTGGGCGGACAGGCTGTTGGCCTGACCGGTATAGACGGTGCGCTTTTTGAAGCCGAAATCAGGAATGCTGAAATGGGATACGTCGGGGAAGTAGTTAAGGTCAAAAAAGCATTGCTGGGAGCTCTGCTTGAGGCGGGGTTCATCCCCGTAATCGCCCCGCTCGGCCTTCAATCGTCTCCCAGGACTCAGGAGAACAAGTTCATGCTCAATCTCAATGGCGATACCGTCGCCGGCGAGATAGCCGCCGCTCTCGCTGCCGAGAAGCTGATCTTCCTTACCGATGTCGCTGGTATTCATGATGGCGCTGGGCAGTTGATTCGGCATCTTTCTTCAGAGCAGGCGAAAGGCCTCATCACCACTGGTGTGGCTTCGGGGGGAATGATACCTAAGATAGAAGCCTGCCTGCGGGCGCTTACAACTGTTCCCGTGACCCGGATTATCGATGGCAGACTGCCCCATGCCTTGCTCAGGGAAATAGAGGGCACGGGCGATGGCACCACCGTTGCCTGATTGTTTAGAGTGTTTGAAGAGGTAGTCATGACTAACTGGCAAGAACTGGAAAAGAAGTATTACTTTCAGGTGGTGAAGCGTTTGCCGGTCACCCTGGTTCGCGGACAAGGGGCAAGGGTGTGGGATGATACCGGCAAAGAGTACCTTGACTTTACGGCTGGCTGGGCGGTGAATAGCTTAGGTCACTGCCATCCCGTGGTAGCCCAAGCCCTGGCTGACCAGGCTAATACCTTGATCCACACCTCAAACCAATTTTACACAGTGCCACAGATCCGCCTGGCACAACTGCTCGTGGAGAATAGCTGCTTTGATAAGGTATTCCTCTGCAACAGCGGTACTGAAGCCAACGAGGGAGCGGTAAAGCTGGCTCGCAAATATGGCAAGCTCCACCGGAAAGGGGCCTTCGAGGTTATCACCACCTTCAATTCCTTTCACGGTCGCACCCTGGCTATGGTGGCGGCTACGGGCCAGCGCAAGTTTCAGCAACCCTACATTCCCCTACCCTCCGGATTCGTCAATGTGGAATACAGCAGCATTGAGGCCATAGAGAAGGCTACCACCAGCCAGACGTGTGCCGTAATGGTGGAACCGATACAGGGGGAGGGAGGAGTCATTGTTCCCGCTGAGGATTACCTGAAGAAAGTGCGGGCATGGTGCGATCAGAAGGGGCTTCTCCTTATCCTGGACGAAATCCAGACCGGGATAGGACGGACGGGGACGCTTTTCGCCTACCAGCAGTCCGGTATTGAGCCTGACATCATGACCTTAGCCAAGGGGTTGGGTGGTGGAGTGCCTATTGGTGCTGTCTTGGCCACGAATAAGTCAGCCGTTTTCGAGCTTGGAGAACATGGTTCTACCTATGGCGGTAATCCCCTAGCCTCTGCTGCCGCTCTCGCTACGCTGAAGTTCATTCTTGAGAACGACGTGTCGGCTAAGGTTCGGCAGGTGGGACAATACTTGGCCAGCAAACTCGAAGAGATGAAGTCGAAGTTCGACTTCATCGTTGAGGTGCGGGGTCGGGGGCTTCTGTGGGCTATGGAATTCAACCGGGAGATTGCGGACAGCTTAGTGAGCGCGTGTCAGGAGAGGGGCTTGCTGGTTAACGGCGTAAAGCCCAATGCTTTGCGGTTCATGCCTCCACTTATCATCAGCGAGGCAGAGGTTGATCAGGCGAAAGAAATACTACAGGAGGCTCTTGCCAGCTTTTCCTAGCTGGCAGCCAGGCATTACTCTTGCCCGATAGGGAGCATCCCAGTGACCAACCACGACAGCTCGCCGCTATACCGCATTCAAGCAGGGTGCTCTTTCTGGTATACTGATTCTGGTGGCGAAAAGAAAGTTCTGATCGTGAAGGATAATGGCATGACGCCCGATATCTGGGGCAGCGGAGGACGGCCTTTGGCAGTCAGAACTTTGGGCGCCGGGATGAATATAATCATTTAGGAGTGTTACATGACAGAGAAGGTGGTGCTGGCTTACAGTGGTGGTCTGGATACCTCGGTAGCTATCCGGTGGATCAAAGAAAAATACCACATGGAGGTTATCGCTCTCACCATTGACGTAGGTGGCGATCGCGATCTGGTTGCCACGCGCCAAAAGGCGCTGAAGGTAGGGGCAGTGAAAGCGCTGGTGGTGGACGCCAGGGAGACTTTCGTCAATCAGTTTGTTTTTCCTGCTCTTCAGGCGAACGCCGTGTACCAGGGTTCCTACTCCCTGGCCACGGCTCTATCACGCCCGTTGATAGCCAAGCTACAGGTGGATGTTGCCCGGGACGAAGGGGCATCTGCTGTGGCTCACGGCTGCACCGGGAAAGGTAACGATCAGGTAAGGTTTGAGGTGACTGCGGCTGCCTTGTCTCCACGCCTGAAGGTCATCGCCCCGGCCCGGGAGTGGGGCATGACACGGGAGGAGACCATTGCCTACGCCCAAAAGCATGACATCCCCATACCGATCACCGTCAGCAGCCCTTACTCCATTGATGAGAACCTGTGGGGGAGGAGCATCGAGTGCGGTGTTCTGGAGGACCCCTGGGTGGAACCGCCAGAGGACGTATTCGCCTGGACAAAGTCCCCTGAAAACGCTCCTGACCAGCCGTCATATATCGAAATTGGCTTCGAAAAAGGGATTCCCATTAGCCTTGATGGGCAACCAATGGATGGAGTCAGCCTTGTTAGGAAGCTGAACGAAGCGGCTGGAACGCACGGAGTGGGGAGGGTTGACCACATTGAGGACAGGTTAGTGGGTATAAAATCGAGAGAGATTTACGAGGCGCCTGCGGCTACTGTCTTGCTGGTGGCGCATCAGGCCCTGGAAGCCATGACCCTGTCTAAGGATCAGTTGAAGTTTAAGCAGAAAGTGTCTAGCGAATATGCGGACCTGGTCTACAACGGGCTGTGGTTTAGCTCCCTGCGTCAGGACCTGGATGCCTATGTGCGAAGCTCACAGCGCCATGTCAGCGGGTCAGTCCGTTTGAAGCTGCACAAAGGCGGGTGCAGGGTGGTGGGGCGGAAGTCGCCTTTCTCCCTTTATCGGCATGAGCTGGCCACCTACGACCAGGGCGACCTTTTTGATCAGAGCGCTTCTCCAGGTTTCATCCAGATCTGGGGCTTGTCGGCCAAGGTGCAGGCACAGGTACAGCCTGAGGATACCTCAGAGGAGCAAGCCTCCTGATCGGCTGAGATAGTTTATGGGCTTCTTTCGACGACAGATCAGCGAAGCAGAGAAACACTACATGGAAGCGTTGCGCTGTCGCCGCCGCGACAAGGCGTTCAACCTCGGGCTGGCGGTGTGGCACTTGAAGCAGGCTATTGAGCTTGAGCCTGGCAATCCCCTGCTCCACTTCGAGCTAGGGCGGGCCTACGCAGCGGTGCCTTTGTTGGCAGTCACCCGCCGGCTTGATGGCAGCTTCAGAATCAGTGAATCGCTGGAGATGGCCATTGCCGAAGCCAAGGAAGCGCTTAGACTGAAGCCTAATTATCCTGAAGCCTACCTCATCCTGGGAGAAGCTTATATGTATCTTGGTGAAAGAGAGAAGGCATCAGAGGCTTTCGGGGCTGTGTTTCAGCTTAGCCGTGACCAGAGGCTTCGCTACCATGCACAGCGGGAGAGTCGTCAGATGAAGCAGGGGCTGGGCAAAAAGCCACAACCTGAAGAGGCGAGGAAATGTCTTGAGCAGGCGGTAGCCTATCGAGACCGAGGAGAATACCGCCGGGCTGAGAGAAAGCTGGGTAAGGCGCTCAAGCTTGCCCCCGACTGGCCCTGGATGTATGATACGCTGTGCAAGTTGGGTGGCTGATGATCTGGCTCTACGGCAGATCCCAAGACCAGGATCTCAATACAAGGCAGTATCTCGGGGCGCTTATCATATGTCCTCATGAAGGCAAATAGGCAAATGAGTTTACGAAGTCGCTTCCATAAAGATGCCGATGACTTGGTGAAACAGTATACGGCTTCTATTCCCTTCGACCAGCGCCTCTATAAGCAGGACATCGCTGGCAGCATCGCTCATGCGAAGATGCTGGCCAGGCAAGGCATCATCGCAGAAAAAGAGGCAGAGCTTATCGTCATGGGGCTGGTCTCTCTCAGAGAGCAGATCGAGCAGGGGACATTCCGCTTTGACACCGCACTGGAAGACATCCACATGAATATCGAGGCCCGCCTGACCGAGAAGATAGGCGACATTGCGGGCAAGCTACATACCGCCCGCTCCAGGAATGACCAGGTTGCCCTGGACATGCGCCTGTACACCAGAGAGGCCATCGCCGAAACGATTCGCGGGCTGAAAGAGCTTCAGCGTGCCCTACTGGCCGTAGCCGAAGCCAATAAGAGCACAGTCATGCCAGGCTACACTCATCTGCAACGGGCCCAGCCAGTCCTGATGGCCCATCATCTTCTGGCGTACTTCGAGATGCTGGAGCGAGACATATCCAGATTCAGGGATTGTCTCAAGCGCACTGATGTTCTGCCTCTGGGCAGCGGAGCGCTGGCTGGCATGCCTTACCCCATTGATCGTGACTTCCTTGCCCGGGAGCTGGGCTTCAGCCAGATAAGCAGGAACAGCATTGATGCCGTCTCTGACAGAGACTTCGTCATCGAATACGAAGCGGCAGCCAGCATCACTATGATGCACCTGTCACGCCTGGCAGAGGAGCTTGTGCTATGGTCATCGGCGGAATTTGGCTTTATTGACATTGATGAGGCCTACGCCACCAGCTCCAGCATCATGCCTCAGAAGAAAAATCCAGACGTGGCTGAACTGGCCCGTGGCAAGGTGGGGCGGGTCTATGGTAATCTCCTGGGCATGCTGACGGTGATGAAAGCTTTGCCCTTGTCCTACAACAGGGACTTACAGGAGGACAAAGAAGGGCTGTTTGATACCGTAGACACTCTTCTTTCTACACTGGAAGTACTTGCTGGGATGGTGAAGACGCTCAAGATCAATTCGGCGCACACGCGGCAGGCCGCCGAGGAAGGTTACATCCTGGCTACCGATGTCGCCGATTACCTGGTGAAGAAGGGCCTTCCCTTCCGCCAGGCCCATGCCGTCGTAGCTAAGCTCGTAGCTTACGCCATTGAACAGGGCAAGAACTTGCACCAGGTGGACATTAGCCGATACAAGAGCTATTCTCCTCTCTTCGAGGAAGACGTCTACAAGATTACGCTGGATTCATCTATCAAGGCCAGGAACGTCTCCGGGGGCACCGCTCCGCAGCAAGTGGAGGCGCAACTGGCCACCGCACGGAGGATTGTTGAAGACAAAGAAGAAGATTAAGCTGGCACCTTCCATTCTCTCCGCCGATTTCAGCCGTCTTGGGGAGCAGGTGGCTGAGGTTAGTGCCGCCGGGGCTGATTACATCCATGTCGATGTCATGGACGGGTGCTTTGTGCCCAACATTACCATCGGTGCCCCGGTAGTTAAGACGGTACGTTCCTGGACCAAGTTGCCTCTTGATGTCCACCTGATGATACAGAACCCCCTGGCCCATATCTCCGATTTTGCCGAAGCTGGCGCAGACATAATAACTGTCCACGCTGAAGCTTGTCCGCATCTGCATCGGGCGGTGCAGAAGATCAAAGAATGCCATGTTAAAGCTGGGGTGGCCCTTAATCCAGCCACGTCACTGGTAATGGTGGACGAGATTTTACCTTTGGTTGATTTGGTGCTGGTGATGACCGTCAACCCCGGCTTTGGTGGGCAGCCCTTCCTTGAGGAAGTGGTGGGCAAGATAGCCCGGCTGCGGAAGATTCTTGATGGCAGGGGTTTGACTGCTGAACTTGAAGTTGACGGCGGGATCAACGCTGACGTTGCCCCGAAGGTGGTGAATGCAGGAGCCAGAGTATTGGTGGCTGGAGCCGCCGTATTCCGCTCCGAAGAAAGTATCAAGAAGGCACTGCAAAAGCTCAGGAAGAGTCTTCGTTCCTTAGAGGTAAGCTAGTGTGCCAGTTTATGCTGAGTGCGGAGGCACCTGGTGCAAACTCTAAGCCGCCTATACTTCCCGCCAACACTTACTGTAGCGGTATGGATATTCGGCAACCACTGTCGTCTGGTACGACGTTTGGAATGGCTTACGTTGTGCCCAAACTGAGATGCCTTGCCACAAATATCACATTTAGCCATAATTCTACTGCTTGTATGACAAAGATTACCTTTACCGCCAAACTACGACCATAATAATACACGGAGAGACGGAAAGATGCAAGGGCATTCCGGGAGGCAAGGCAAGAGCGCAGTAACGTACAATGGCCGAGAGTTAAGAGAGATGTTTGCCGCAGCCACCTTGTGGCTGGAGAAAAGTGCACCAGATATCAATGCGCTGAATGTCTTCCCTGTGCCGGATGGCGATTGTGGCACCAACATGCTGCTGACCATGCGGTCTACCACAGAGGAAGCTTATCGTGCCCCTGATAGCAATGCCTCAGCAGTGGCTCAGGCTATGGCCAAGGGCGCTTTGATGGGAGCCCGGGGGAATAGCGGGGTGATTCTGTCGCAAATCTTCCGCGGTTTGGCCCAAGCATTGGAAGGCAGAGAATCATTCAGCGGCCCTGACTTTGCGGCTGCCCTGGTGAAGGGAGCAGCGGCAGCGCACAAAGCACTAAGCCATCCCGTAGAAGGAACAATACTGACTGTGGCCAGGGACGCCTCCATTGCTGCCCAGATGGCCAGTGCCCAGAGTGATAGCCTGATTTCTATCATGGAAAGCGCTGTGAGTGCCGCCAGAGAATCCGTGGCCAATACCCCTGCTCTCCTCCCAATCCTGCGGCAGGCGGGGGTGGTTGATGCCGGGGGGCAAGGGCTGTACGTTGTATTGGAGGGTGCCTTGCAATGCCTCAAGGGAGAGAGGCAAAAGATGCAGCATCGCCGTCCCCAGGTAGTCTCCAGCAACATGCCGGTGGCTTCCAAAATCCCAACCTCTGCTTTCGAGGAGGAGACGCCTTATGGGTATTGCATCGAGTTTCTGTTGCGAGGACACAAGGCGTTGGACCGGGACAGGATCAGAGAGAGGCTGGCCGACAAAGGCCAATGCCTCATAGTAGTAGGCGATGAGGAGATGGTTCACGTTCATATCCACACCTTTGACCCTGGGAAGGTCCTCGGCTACGCCAACTCCCTGGGCACTCTGCACCAGATAAAGGTGCAGAACATGGATGATCAGTTCAAAGACTTTGCCCAGATGATCGAGGCCGAGGTACCACTGACCAATATTGCTACTGTAGCTGTGGTTTCGGGGGAAGGTCTGGCTCGGGTGTTCCAAAGCCTAAGAGTCAGCGCCATTGTTCCGGGCGGGCAGACGATGAATCCCAGTACCGGTGAATTGCTGGAGGCGGTAGAATCGGTACCACAGGATAAGGTAATCATCCTGCCCAACAACAAGAACATTATTCCGGCTGCCAGGCAGGTCTCAGGGTTGACCCGGAAAAAGGTGAAGGTGGTGCCTACAACAACTATTCCTCAAGGAGTAGCTGCCCTTCTCGCCTTCGACTATGATGCTGACCTGAGAACGAATGCTTCTATGATGAAGGAGGCAGGTTCGGCAGTGAGGACAGTAGAAGTCACCAGGGCAGTACGCTCTGCCAATATTGGCAAAGTGAAGATACGGCGAAGGCAGGCCATGGGGTTCGCCGACGGGAAACTGGTCTCGGTCGGCAATAGGCCAGATGAAGTCCTGTGGCAGGCATTGGCGGGTTTAGACATAGAGAGGGGCCAGATAGTCACCCTTTACTATAATTGGAAGGCCAGACGCCGCGAAGCTGAAGGGATGGCAGAAAGGATTCGCCGCGAGTATTCCGGTGTGGAGGTGGAGGTGATCTACGGCGGACAGCCACATTACCACTACATCGCCTCCGTGGAGTAGGACTCAGGGGCCATCGTGATAAGAGTAGTGACCGACAGCGTTGCCGACATTCCCCCAAAGTTGGCTGAGGAGCTGGCTATTACCATAGTTCCTTTCTATGTGCGCTTTGACGATGAAGTCTATCGGGACGGAGTAGACCTGAGCACTGAGGAATTCTACCGCAAGCTTACGAGCAATCGAAGACTTCCTGTCAGCAGCACGCCCTCTCCGGGGGAGATAGCCGAGGTGTACGATAGGTTGGCCGAAGAAACTGATGAAATCCTTTCGATCCATGTCTCCTCTAAGTTGACAGCCACCTATGAGGTAGCCCTGCAAGCCCAGGAACAGATGAAAAGGAGAGGGAAGTGCCGGATCGAGCTTATTGATTCTCAGTCTGGGGCTATGGGAGAAGGTCTGGTGGTTATCACCGCTGCCAGGGAAGCCCAGACAGGGGCAAGCCTGGATCGGGTGGCAGACCTGGCAAGGAAGGCTGTGCTCAGGTCGCATGTGCGTATGTGCTTCGATACCTTGGAGTATCTGCGTAAGGGGGGCCGCATTGGCAGAGCGCAGGCCCTATTGGGGTCGGTCCTGAGAGTGAATCCCATTGTTGGTGTCAAGGATGGCGAGGTGCATCCCTTTGGCAGAGAGCGAAGTCGTGCCAAGGCAATTGATCGGTTGTTCGATTTTGTCAGAAGCCTCCCTAGCGTGAGAGAATTGGCTGTGGAGCATGCTACTACGCCTGACGAAGCTGAAGTGTTAGCCGACCGCCTCGGTGTCCTATTCCCCAGAGAGCGTATCTATATTTCTACGGTGGCTCCAGCGGTGGGAGTGCACGTCGGTCCTAGAGTTATCGCAGTCTCTGCACTAGAGGGTTGATGAAAGCGAGAACAGTCATTGATAACACCTCACTACTCCCATCTCACGTAGCACAGGCTCTGCAGGTCACAATAGCACCCCCTGATGCTCACCGCATTGATTGTACCCGGTAGAATGACATGGAGATAAGAGAGAAATGAAGCCAGAAAACATGCTCAAGTATAGAATCATTCACCTTCTGCGACAGGCTGCCATGGAGGCGCAGCACAGAGGTTGGTTACCTCAGGTTGATCTGCCTGAGATTGCAGTGGAACATCCCCCCAGTGCAACCCACGCCGATTATGCTTGCAGTCTCCCACTGAAACTGGGCCGAAGTGCTGGACTCAATCCCCTGGACATCGCGGATAAGGTGGTCAAGGTAATCACCCCTATTCCAGAGGTTCAGAAGATCGAGGTAGCACCGCCGGGGTTTATCAACTTCACGCTGAGAAACGATTGGCTGGCACAGCAGGTGGAGACTATTCTCACCAGTGGTGAAGATTGGGGCAATATCGATCTGAGTGATGGACTGAAAGTACAACTGGAATTCGTCAGTGTTAACCCTACTGGCCCACTGCATGTGGGACACGGTAGAGGCGCTATACTGGGAGACACCCTCGCCAATTTGCTTAGTGCTGCCGGGTGTGCAGTAGAGAAGGAGTACTACGTTAACGATGCCGGTACCCAAATGGAAGCCTTCTACCGCTCCCTTTATGCGCGTTATCGGCAGGCCTTTGGCCTGCCAGATGAAATCCCTCCGGATGGCTACCACGGTGACTACGTAGTAGAACTAGCTAAGGAGATCATAGCCGAACAAGGAGATGCCTTTCTCAGGGTACCCGAGGAACAAGCGGTGGCTGAAGTGGGAAAAGTGGGACTGAGGAAGGTTCTGGACGCTATCAGGTCAGACCTCGAGATGCCAGGGGTACGTTTCGACGTCTGGTTCAGTGAGCGGAGCCTCTACAGCGGCAGCCAGTACGAAAGGGCGATGTCCTTGTTGCGAGACGCAGGTTACATAGCTGAAAAAGAGGGGGCGGTGTGGTTTGCTTCCTCTGAGATGGGCGAGGACAAAGACAACGTCCTGGTGCGTAGTAACGGCACTCCTACTTATTTTGCCTCTGACATTGCCTACCACTACAACAAATTCGTGCAGCGCAAGTTCGATGAAGTGGTCAACATCTGGGGGGCTGATCACCAGGGCCACGTCTCTCGCATGAAGGCTGTGATAAAGGCGTTGGGCATCGATCCCAACAGGCTTAAAGTCATCATCACCCAGATGGTTACCCTGAAGCGGGGAAATGTGGAAATCCGGATATCCAAGCGTAGCGGAGAGATCATCACCCTTCGGGAGTTGGTACAAGAGGTGGGAGCAGATGCGTGCCGCTTCTTTTTCCTTTCTCGTGCGGCAGATAGCCAGATGGACTTTGACCTTGAACTAGCTAAGAGACAATCGGCTGACAACCCCGTCTACTATATCCAGTACGCCCACGCGCGCATTTCCAGTATCCTTCGCCTGGCACAGGAGAAAAACATAGATTACAGCCAGGGAGACGTTAGCTTGCTTGTCACCCAAGCCGAGCTGGACCTTATTCGAAAAATGCTCGAACTACCAGAGGTGGTAGAGGTAGTTGCTCAGACTCTTGAGCCTCATCATCTCCCTTACTATGCTCAAGGGCTAGCCACAGCCTTTCATGGTTTCTATAAGCAATGTCGGGTTGTCTCAGATGACAAGGACTTGACAGGGGCACGTCTCAAGCTGGTGGAGGCATCAAGGATTGCCTTCGCTCGCACCCTACATCTCATGGGCATGAATGCGCCTGAGAAAATGTGAGACGCCTTGCCTCGGCAGGGAGAAGGTGACTCTTAAGGGATCGCAGCCCACACCTGAGTTGCCCAGCGCTATCCCAGCTTGTGCAGCGTCTTTACCTCTTGGATAATGGTCTCCACTGCTGGTGCTTTCCTGCCCTGTAACGGCTTGCCCAAGGGATCATCAACTTCAACCTCCCCCAACAGCACCTCCAAGGTCGCCTTTACGGAGCGAGCCAGCGCCGGGAGATGGTAGCCTCCTTCCAAGGTAAATACCAGCCGTCCTTGGCATAGCTTCAGAGCCAGCTTTTGTAGTAATTGCACCATTTGAGCAAAGCCGCTGACGCTCAATTGCATGGATCCGATAGGATCTAACCAGTGGGCGTCGTACCCAGCTGACACCAGAATAAGCTGGGGCTGAAAACGGTGGGCCAAGGGAACAAGGATCTGTTGAAATACCTGCATGTATTCCTCATCGCCGCACCAGGCCGGCAGCGGCACATTAGCAGTGGTGCCTATTCCCTTCCCCACCCCCACCTCATCCATACGGCCTGTGCCGGGATAGAAGGGGTACAGATGGGTGGAGAAGTAGAGCACCGCAGGGTCATCATAGAAGGCATCTTGCGTTCCGTTGCCATGATGAACGTCGAAGTCAACAATGAGGACTCGGTCAAGGTCATATTTCCTCATGCTTTGCCTGGCAGCAATGGCAATGTTATTGAACAGGCAGAATCCCATTGCCCTCGTCCTTGTGGCGTGGTGCCCCGGCGGCCTCACCAGGGCGAAGGCACTATCTATCTTCCTCTCCATCACTGCATCGACCGCATTGAGGACCCCACCGACAGCATATAGGGCTACCTTGTAGGAAGCCGGCGACATCACCGTATCAGCGTCAAGCCATCCCCCACCCGACTGGGCCACCTTCTCGATTTGCGAGATGTGTTTTATTGAGTGCACCAGCGACAATTCCTCCCGGGAGGCGGGCGTGGGGTTGACTTCCACCAGCCTTTGTTTAACTCCGCTATTTCCCAGCAGCCACATAACCTCTTTTAGCCGTGCCGCGACCTCCACATGGTTGCCCGTATCGTGTTCCAGATATATGGGGTCATAAACCAGTCCCACTTTCATTGCCATATTACTATTACCTCTCTGTTGCAGCTTGATCACTCACCATCTGTAGCCCAACTCCCTCAAGTTGGCCCGTGCAGACTGATTCATCCGAGCGGGTGGTTTTCATCCTCGGCCCAGTGGGCGGGGTTATCAAGGATGTATTGCTGGATGCGTTGGAGATCGTCTTCATCCCGTATAACGTGCTCGTAATAATTACGCTGCCATACGGGTGTGCCTGGGGTATGACGTGTCTCGTTGATTAGTTTGGTGGAGGCGGATTTGAACCCGCGAACGATCGCCCCAAGGGTGTGTGATGGTGAACGTAACGTCCCCGTAGGGGCATATGGCGATACGCCCCTACGGTTGGTGATAGCAATGATGCCGTGAAGATGGTTCGGCATGACCACACATGCTTCCAGCTTGGCGTTCTCCCGCAATTCCGCCGTCCTCAACCATTCTTCGCGAACAATTAAGCCGTATTGATTCAACCGTATCTCGCCATTATGCTCATCTCCAAACATGCACTCTCGGTCCCGCGTGCAGATAGTCACGAAATACGCTCCCTCCTGTGCATAGTCGTATCCCTTTAACCGAACAGAACGGCGATGGAGGATGTCCTGATACCCTTTCTCTTCGGTCATTTTGTTACCCCTCATGTCCAACGCGTAGGGGCGTATGGCCATACGCCCCTACATAGTCCATTGGGCAATCGTACATCTGAGCTGTGGGAAACGTCAAGCGGTGAGGGCGAGAGATTGCCGCCAGCGCCAACAAGGGACGGGAGTGCAGAGGCCAAAGCATAGCCAGAGCTTGAGAAAGCTCCTATAATAAGGGGAAAAGAGCACCAGGAATCTGGCAGAGCAAATCGAGATTCGAGGAGGCCTGATGAACTGGAATAACAGAGTGACGCAACTCCTGGGATCGAAGTACCCTATAATGCTGGGTGCGATGCAGGGCATCGGGAAGTCAACCATCGCCGCACCTGTCTCCGAAGCAGGAGGATTTGGCATCATCACCGCCCACTGTTTCCGCACACCGGCGCGGCTCAGGGAAGACATACGCAAGGCCAAGGCAATGACCGATAAGCCCTTCGGCGTGAACTTCAGCATCGGGTTTGTCCCGGACATGGACGCAATGCTGGACACAGCCCTCGAAGAGGGGATCAAGGTGATCGAGACCTCCGTGTTCCGCCCTGGGGAGTACGGTGAGCGCATAAAAGCGGCTGGGGCTAAATGGATTCACAAAGCAGCCAGCCCGGACCACGCATTGTCAGCAGCACGTCACGGGGCGGACGCCGTGGTCATTGTAGGCATCGAGGGCATCGGTTTTAAGCACCCTTCTCAACTTCCGACCCTGATAGCGGTGGCCTGGATGGCCAGGAAAACGAAAGTCCCCATCATCGCCGCCGGAGGCATCGCAGACGCCCGCACCTTTGCCGCTGCTCTCTGCCTGGGGGCTGAGGGGATATGCATGGGCACAGCTTTCTTGGCCACCAAGGAGTGCCCCATCCGTGACAGCTACAAGCAAGCCCTGGTAAAGGCCAGCCCCACAGACCATGTCTATCGCCGACTGGCCCTAGCACCCCCCAACCCCGAGCAGTACGAGAGGGTGATGAAAGAGAGGGACTCCCTGCCAATGGGCGCATGGCTGAAAAGATTGGAGAAAGTGACACTGGGACAGTCTCCCGACGAGCCTTTGAAAACCAAGACGATAGCCAAAGGCTCTCTGGCCATCGCTTTTGTTGACGATGTGGTTACGGTGAGAGAACTGATCGACACCATGGTGAAAGGGGCTGGGGAAATTCTGAGGGGTGTCCAGGCTGGATTTTCCGCCACATAGTAGTGCCTGGGATTGCCTCACTTGTTGCTAATCATCATCCCGTCAGGGACCGCGCATCGCATCCGCAATGACAGTGATGCCTGTGATCACAAGGCTAAAAGCTTTAGGTTTTGGTTTACGCCGCCTTTCCTCCCGCTTCCTCCCCTTCCAGACTCCTTTTCACCATCTTTAGAACCACCTCTTCGTCGGCAGCGTGCTCTTCAACCATCTGGCATAAGCCGCTGATCTTCTGCTGCAACTGGGTCTTCCTGGATAGTAGCTCCCCTTGGCTCACAGCCTCCGGTGAAATACCTGTTACCAGCGCTTTGACCTCACCCAGTCTCCTGCTTATGTCCTGGTGTTCCAGCAAAAGCGCTTTCATTACGGCCTCCCCCAACAGCATAGGGAAAGCCTTTTCTTCAAAGGCGAAATGATTCCTGAGTCCTTCGTCAAGAAAGCTTACCGCCTGCAGTAGTTGCTCTTGCTTCTTCGACAGGGTCTCAATGGAACTTTGAGTCCAGCCAGCATGTACTTGCTGCAATCTGAACAACGCCTCCAGATCAGTCACTGAGTCTCCAACAAGCTTCACATGTCGCTTCAGGGAATGGTGCTCGGATATGATATCACGGATGATCTTCAAATTGTCTGCCACTGGCGACCTCCTCAACCGATTGTCGGACTGTCAAGATAATGCGTTTCTATCTTCCTGCCATGGCCTGGGCCTTCTCGCGGCCCAGCCGATACCGCTTGTCACTGGAGAGGACACGTTTGCGGAGACGTATGTTCTTGGGCGTGACCTCCACCACCTCATCATCAGCGATGAATTCCAGCGCCTCTTCCAGGCTCATGCGCAATGGCGGGGTAAGCCTGATAGCAATGTCATCCGTTGAGGCCCGCACATTGGTCAATTTCTTCTCTTTGCAGACGTTCACAACCAGGTCATTGTAGCGGGCGTGTAAGCCAACGATCATGCCTTCGTAGACCGGCGTGCCAGGCTCAATGAAGGTCAGTCCTCGCTGCTGGGCATTGTTCAACCCATAAGTAACCGCCACACCAGTTTCAGCGGCGATGAGTGCCCCAGTGCGCGTGGATTTCAGCTCGCCTCGCAGCAACTCGTACCCAGTGAAGATGCTGTTCATGACCCCATTGCCTCGCGTGGCCTTCAGGAAAAAGCTCCGGAAGCCGATAAGCCCTCGCGTGGGGATACTGAACTCCAAACGCACGTGTCCCTGGCCATCGCTGCGCATATCCGTCATCTGCGCCAGCCGCGAGGCCAGGTTCTCCGTCAGCACGCCGATGGCCTCTTCAACCACATCCAAGACCAGCAACTCATAGGGCTCCAGCTTGCGGCCGTTGACAACCTTGATGATGGCCTCCGGCTTGGAAACCTGAAACTCATAACCCTCCCGGCGCATCGTCTCAATCACGATAGCCAGGTGCAACTCACCCCGCCCGGAGACCAGGAACACCTCGGCACTGTCTGTCTCCTGTACTCGCAGGCTTACGTTGGTCTGTAGCTCGGCCATGAGCCGCTCCCGTAGCTGGCGCGAGGTGACATACTGCCCATCCTGCCCGGCAAAGGGCGAGGTATTTACACCAAAGGTCATCTGCACCGTTGGCTCTCCAATGTCGATAGTAGGCAGCGCTTCTGGTTGATCAATGGAGGCGATGGTGTCGCTGATGGCTACCTGCTCCAGGCCAGCCAGCGCGACAATCTCTCCCGCCTCTGCTTCAGCTACATCCTGCCGCGATAGCCCCTCAAAGACGAAAAGTCTCGTGGCTTTATGTAAAGTTGTTGTGCCACACCGCGAGACACGGACTACTTGATCCCCCACTGACACCTTCCCCCGAGCGATGCGGCCCACGGCAATCTGTCCCAGGTGGCTATCATAGCTCAGCGCCGCCACCAGTAGTTGGAAGCCGCCTTGCACATCGCCGGAGGGCGGCGGGATATGCTTCAGAATTGCCTCGAAGAGGGGCACCATGCTCCTGGGTGCGTCTTTCAGGTCAGCCAAAGCATACCCGGCCTTGGCGGCACTATAGAGGATAGGGAAATCCAATTGTTCAGCGTCTATGGCCAGCTCCAGGAAGAGGTCTTGCACCAGGTTGGCGACCTCCGCCGGGCGTGCCGCGGGACGGTCAATCTTGTTGATGACTACAATGGGTTTGAGCCGCTTCTGCAGGGCATTCCTTAGCACGAACCGCGTCTGCGGCATAGGGCCATCCACCGCGTCAATGACGAGGAGGCAGCCATCAGCCATGTTCAGCACCCGTTCCACCTCGCCACTGAAGTCGGCGTGGCCAGGCGTGTCAATGATATTGATTTTCACCCCTCGATAGATGATAGCCGCATTCTTCGCCAGGATGGTGATGCCCTTCTCCCGCTCCAGATCGTAACTGTCCATGATAAGCTCGCCAATCTGCTGGTTGTCACGAAAGATGTGGCTCTGCTTGAGCATGGCGTCCACCAAAGTGGTCTTGCCGTGATCTACATGAGCGATGATGGCGATATTCCTGATATCGTGCAACACGGGACAATGACCTCAAGCAAAAAACTGGCCTTCACGGCCAGCAGACTAAGGATATTATAACACAAACGGAAGCCAAATCAGGATCGGGAGACAAAGACCCTTGCCAGAAACGCTGCAAAAGCTTTCTATTGTCCTGGGAATCGGACCTAACAGGCCTCGTGACTGGCAACAAGAACGGGTAAGCTACGTCATGCAATGGATGGCATGACCCTCAAGGCTACCTTTGCCTTCAGTTAGACCAGCCTGACTCGCTGCTGGGCAAAGTGGGATATTGTCACCTGTTGGCGTCTCGCAATAAGCTCGCCCGGGGGGCTGCGGCGGTGAAGGCCGGGGGCTAAATCCCGGCCTCACTTCGCCTAGTCATGGTAGAACTAACGTCTTTGGGTCAGTCTAGTTTTGCTGTAGCAATCGCTGCAGTAAACCGGCCTACCGTTTCGCGGCTCGAAGGGCACTTGTGTTTCCTTGCCGCAAGTAGCACACACCGCGGGGAACATCTGTCGCCTGGGCGTGTAGCCAGAAGAGCTGTAGCCAGAAGAGCCGTCCCTCTGAGATCTCCTCGATGAGCGGCAACTTGGGCAGCGCTTGGGCTCATTGGTATAGCCTCTCGTGGCAAAGTGCTCTTGTTCTTCAGCGCTGAAGGTAAAAGTGGCTCCGCAGTCGGAGCATTGAAGCGACTTATCCACAAAACCCATTGGATGACCTCCTTTCCTAAAGTATTTGGCTCATGTTGGGTCATCCAACGGCTGTAGTCACGATTGAGAAGTCTGACAGTCTATTGATAACCTAAACCAGAACCAGTTACTTGCACAATAGCACACCTGTACAGAATTTGCAAGGGGGGTGGACTCAGGTATCAACCGTGATCGCTCGGTGTCGTAAGCGAAAGAAGAGAGATTATGAGCCTAAATTGTACCTTTTGATCGAACGGCTTCTTGACTATGTCCGTGGACTCAGTTTCCCAATGCCACCCGATTCAGGGCTCGCACGTTTTTTGCGAAAACACCAGTGCCTCATAACATGAGACCTTTCGCTACGCTCAGAGTGGCAACATCCATAGGTGTAAATCTGATCCTTCCACAGCGAAGGACAAGAATCTTAGCTATTTCGCGGAACTGGCGGACATATCCGTAGACAGCCGCAAGGTTTGAGCATAGCCTCGACTCCTTTTTTACCTATGCTCGTTCCAAGCTGGTACGGCCCAGTCTTCAAACTTCCTTTCTAAGCTAGCCGGGGGGATGCCGTCTTCATTCCAGCCACGCTTCTGGTAGTATAGCGACAGGATTCTGTTGAAATCGTCCTGTTTGATGATCCTGCCCGCAGTCGGACCGGTGAGGGGGGGATTGGCCCACACTTTGCGCGGCAGGCTGTCGTCTTTCCGGCTCGTGCCGAGGCGGACGTTTATCAGGCGTGTTAGATTGTAAATATCATTCGAGCGTTCCAGAAGCTCTTCAAGGGATGCTTCCTCTCCAGTGACGTATTTGTAGAAGTTGGCGTAGTGCCGTTCACTTAACCCCAGCTCGATCCAGGGCAGCCGGCAAACGCCCAGCATATCAAACAATGGGCGCACCTTCTGGTGATAAATGACGATGTCAACCTTCTCGTCATCAGACCAGTTCTGCCCCTGTTCCATCTCCTTAGCGATGGTCCATGCTCGTGTGTGGTGGGCGCCTATATCCGAGGTAGCGTAGGCCAGTGCCATGGAAAGGCTGGATCGGCTGTCGTAGGCAGACTGCTCCAGTCCCTTAACGTGGAGTATCACCTTGTCCATCTCGGGCCAGCGTTTGATAATGCCCCTCGCCCCATCGGCAAGGACGTTGCCTATGCCCTGGCGGCGGGCAATTTTCTGTATCAGCCCCAGGATTGCCTCCTCATCTCCCCAGGTGATTTCTCTGCCATCCAGGTCGGCCAGTGACAGGATGCCCCTCTCATACCCCTCTATGACAGCTCCGATGACGCCGCCGGTGGAGATGGTGTCTATGCCAAGCTCATCGCACAGCCGATTTGCCGAAAGTACGGCAGCGAAGTTGTCGATTCCCAGATTGGACCCCAGCATGGCGCAGGATTCATATTCTGGACCCTCAACTACCGTACCGGCGTATTTCCCGTTTTTCACCAGGCAGATATTACCGCAACACATTGGGCAAGAAAAACAGGCGCTGTCGCCTATTTTGTAACCGCTGAGCATGGTGGCGCCGTTGATCTGGTCATGTTTGGCAAAGACGCCGTCCTTGAAATTGTACGATGGCAGAATCCCCTTCTCGTTCGCGTACGCAATGACGTTCATCAAGCCTTCTTGCTGCCACATCCTGAAATACTTGTGTTCCCGCATATACTTGAAAGCGATGGCGTTCTCAGCTACAAGCCCAGCCACGTTGTAAACCGGAATATCCTTGTCTCCTCGCACTACTATAGCCTTGAGGTTCTTCGATCCCATGATAGCGCCTATCCCCGTCCTTCCGGCATTGCGGCTCCAGTCGGTATTGACACAGGCGAACTTGACCATGTTTTCCCCACCCACACCAATAGTAGCGACATGAACGGCGTGCGTTCCCAAACGCTCTTTGATCAAGCCTTCGGCTTCCAGGCAGTTCTTACCCTTCAGTCCGGGCATGGCAAGGATCGTTGTTTCGCCGTTCTCTATCAAAAGGACGGATAACTCCGGCGCCCTGCCGGTAATGGAGACAGCATCGATTCCGGCCTGTCGCAGTTCGACGCCAAAGCCACCGCCCATAGACGAATCGCCGTAGAGGCCGGTAGCTGGGGAGATAGCCACAAAGGAGTTCTTTCCTGATGAGGGCAAGTAGACCCCGGTAAGAGGACCTGGCGCGATGACTAGAAGGTTATCCGGGCCGAGGGGATCAATCTTGAAGTCGTGCTTTCTCAGATTGTCCCATATCAGCTTGGCACCAAAACCACGGCCACCAATGTACTTCTTGATAAAGGTCTCTGACAGATCCAAGCGCTCAGCGTTGCCCCTGGTCAGATCAACGTGCAGGTGCTTCTTAAAATATCCGCTCTTTATGCTCATGACTCTTCTCCTATCTCAGCATAGCGGATGATCTTCTTCTCCCCCTTCTCATAGAACTCGATTTCTTTCATCTGAGCATAGCTCAGGACATTGTTGAGACGTTTGGATTCACCCAGGACGGCCTCCGGTATGAGCCTGAGCGCTGCCTTCGGACATGCCTTGACACATTCAGGATCGCCTCCACACATGTCACACTTGATGGGCAGGTCGCAATCTTGATGGGCGTATATGGCTCCGAAAGGACAGGCCTCCAGACATTTGTAGCAGGAAACACAGTTCTCCTCGATCAGTTGAACAACGCCGTTGACCAAGCGCAGGGCATCAGCAGGACACACCCGGGCACATAATGGTGACCTGCACTGGCTGCACACAATCGGCATCCTCATGACCGGGTGCGGATATGTAATCATTACTCTTATGGCAGCCTTCTTTGGATTGTTCACTCTGAAGTGTTTTATGGCACATACAAGCTCACAGATACGGCAACCGGAACACTGCTCCGGAATTACTGTCAGCCTTTTTGTCATTATGTAACCCTCCATCAATCAAATGCTTTAACGGACGCGCCCTCACCAAGCACCCTTTGAGGATTGGGACGTGATCGGGATGTGGGGGCAGACCATTATCTGTTGTCGTTCCTCATAGACTTCTGCCAAAGCAGGTCCTGGCAGCTATGTATCTTTAGAATTGCTTCCTTGTCGTCCGTCCTCTTCCTCGACAAATGACGAAAGGGGTTTCCAAAACTTCAACACCATACTATTCATGGACGGCAGCTTGGCATATGTATCGAAGTCATTTCTTAGTAAGTTGATCCTGAACTTATAGACTCGCCAATTGCGAAGCATGAAGAGAAACACTACCATGACCCAAACAGCCGAACCCACGATCACGCCGATGTGCATGATATCTCAAGCCCTCCCTCCCCGTTGTACCCTTCTTGGGTCACCTGCTTATTCTATCATGGGCACAAAGATAAGAAAAACACAGCCTATGTAGTGGGGACTGCGCTCACTCAGAAGAATGTGAAAGTGTGGACAAGCTACTGAGCAATGATGTAAAGTATTGGCTGCAGGGCATAGAGGTCGCCATGCTTCACGAGGCCGAGGCGAGAGTTGACTTGCTCTGACTACCAGTAGAGCGTAGTAGGTGCCTACGGAGACCGTGTCAGCGTGGAGAGGGCAACAGGACCATGAAAGTGCCTTCAAATTCATCCCACTGTTAGTGAGGGGAAGAGACAACAGGAGCGGTTGAGGGTAAGGAGGTGGAGTCATGCACGAACAGAAGCCACTGATCCTGGTCATCGATGATGACCCAGCCCTCTTGAAACTCATGAGAGATGTCTTAGCGTTGGCGGGTTATGGTGTAATCACCGCCAGCGACGGCGAGACAGCTCTACAGCTCATTGAGGGGGGCGAGCCTGCTCTTATCCTCCTTGACATCATGATGCCTGGAATGGATGGCTTCCAGGTGTGTGAGCGTGTCCGCCAGTTCTCGCAGGTGCCGATCATAATGCTTACCGCCAAGGGTCGCCTCGAGGACGTAATACACGGTTTAGAGATCGGCGCTGACGACTACGTAATCAAACCCTTTAGTGTTGACATAGCGCTAGCCAGAGTGAAGGCAGTGCTCCGCCGCACCCAGTCCCGACGGGAGGCGAAACAGCCTATCTTGACCTTCGGTGAACTATCTATAGACTTGGCCAGTCAACGGGTCATGCTAGCCGGGGCAGAGGTTGTCCTCACCCCCATTGAATACCGCATCCTCAGTCTGCTGGCACGTCATGCGGGCAGGGTCATGACGCACGACTATCTTCTGACCCAAATATGGGGAAGTGAATACCGAGGCGACACTCATGTTCTTCAGACCGCCATCAACCGCTTGAGAAAGAAAATCGGCGATACTGCTAGAGATGCCAAGTATATTACTAACAGGTCAGGCATTGGCTACATCTTTGGGGTATGGCATCACGAGGGAAACAGCGCTCCTCATCACCTACACAGAACAGCCTTGAAACCTTGTTCTTAGGTGACTGTTGCAGCATGTGTTTGGCAAACTGGAGGCGAGTCCGTGTTGGGGCATATAATCTGTGGAAAGAGCACAAGTAGCCATGCCTAGCCGAAAATCATCGATCCTGGTAGTCGACGATGACCCGAGAATAGTGAAGCTACTCAAAGGCGATTTGGAACTGGAAGGCTACCGGGTAATTACAGCCACTGGTGGCAGGATGGCACTGCAGTTCATCAATGACGATGAGCCTGACCTGATCATTCTTGATATCATGATGCCTGAAATGGACGGATTGGAGGTATGTAGGTATGTCCGCCAGTCCTCGCAAGTGCCGATCATAATGCTTACGGCCAAGGCCCAGCTTGCTGACGTGACGCATGGGCTAGAGATCGGTGCTGACGACTACATTGTCAAACCCTTTAGCGTTGACGTATTGCTGGCCAGAGTAAAGGCAGTGCTTCGCCGGACTAAATCCCCTGAGGAAATACCGCAGGCTTCCTTGACCTCAGGCGAGCTACATATAGACGTCGCACAGCACACAGTAAGGCTGGCTGGGGAGGAGGTAAAGCTCACCCCCACCGAGTACAAGCTCCTATACTTGCTGGCTCGTAACCCTGGCAAACTGATCTCCATGGACCGGCTGCTCACTGAAGTCTGGGGCTGGCAGTACCATGGGGAAAACCACTTGCTTCAGGTGGCCATCAACCGTCTTAGAAAAAAGATAAAGGATAATCCCCATAGCCCTCGCTACATTGCTACCAGATCAGGCATCGGTTACATCTTCCTGCAATCAAGCAGCCCAGGAAGTTGATTGACCCTCAATCAACGCGTTGTTTCACAGAAACATCTTACCAGCATGACAGGGCCTGAGCACCCTTGCCAAGAGTGGAAACAATTCTGCCTCTGCGTCCACAAACCACCTTCTTTGCACAAGGGTTCTCGGAACTGAGCAGAGGAGGTAGGGCAGTCTTACACTGACTAGAGCTTCGTCACCATCGGCTTAGCGGGTCAACTGGGACTGAAACCCCATGCTGACTTTTCAGATTCTCCGGGTAATGGCGAACAATTTGAGAGGAATTAGCAACTATTTGAGAGCCTGTTGAGACCTTGACGCTTTACACTCGATACTGGAGATAGAAAAGCCTGTTGCGCTGCCTCTCGTAACTCAGAATTCCAGATAGACAGAAGGGGGGATCTACGTCTCACCAAGAACCTTTAATCATGGTTGTTGATGATGACCGGGCATTACTGAAGCTCGCAAGGCGCCTTCTGGAACTGAACGGTTACGGTGTAATTACGGCCAGCGACGGGGAAAGAGCGTTGCAACTTCTCGATGCCGAGAAGCCGTCACTAATGATTCTTGACGTTAGGATGCCTGGCTTGAATGGGTACCAGGTGTGTGAACAAGTGCGTAAATTCTCCAATGTCCCCGTCATAATGCTTACCGCCAAGTCTCAGCCGGATGACGTCATGCAAGGGTTTGCAGCTGGTGCCGATGACTATGTGACCAAGCCCTTTGGGGTAAACGAGCTTCTGGCTAGGGTGAAGGCAGTGCTTCGGCGTTTAAGCTCGCCATCGGTTCCTAACTGCAGTCGTAGTTAATTCGCATGACTACCTCAATCGAGATGCGGGATTTCTAGGGGTTTTCCACATTTGTGGACGAGTATGCCACTAGCATCACAGGTCATCATGTTATACCACTATGTTACCGAGCAAGCGACTTGCCTACCCGCGTTAACAGAGCGGGTTGATTATTTGACATCACTTCATCGTTTCATGCATATAGATGGTAGCAATGCTAGCCGGATGAGGATCCACCTCCACGTTAATGCAAGCGGGAAGGCCTGAAGCAAAGGCTCTGGCCAGAGCCGGCTTAATGTCTCCCACCTTATCCACGTATTCGCCATATCCCCCGAGCGCTTCCACCATCTTGTCGTAGCGCTGGCGCGGCTTGAGCAGCATGCCCTTACAGCGATCCTCGCCGTAGTCCATTTTCTGCCAGTGTTTTACCATACCCCACCCGCTGTCATTCGATATTACACCTACCACGGGCAGATTATGGCGCACGTATGTATCGAATTCCATCCCATTTAGGCCAAAGGTTCCGTCACCGAAGTAGCCGAGCACCTGCCGATCCCTGTTGGCTAACTTGGCCGCCAGGGCAAATCCAGTACCGCATCCCAGACAGCCCAGCGGGCCAGTGCCTAACACCTGTCCCATGTACTTAGCCTTGAAGTAAGGCGCGAACCACCCTCCAGCCCCATCTCCCCCATCCACAACGACCACAGCATCCCTATCCAGGAATTCCGTGACCTCTTTTGCCAGGCGGGCTGGATGGATCGGTTGCGCATCGGAGCAGTAGGCCTGAGCAGCCCCTTCCTCCATCATTTTGGCCAGTGAGTTAAGCTGGCTAATCCATTCTGAGCGGTTCACCCTCCTCTTCGTCCTCTTGATCTCTTCAATCATCTGCTTCAAGACCGCCTTGGGGCTTGCCACGAGGCCGATGTCGGCAGCCCGATTGTACCCAACTACGGCACCGTCGACGTTCACCTGGATGAACTTGGCTTTGGCATCGAAAAGCGGTGGGCGGCCGTAACCTTGCAGGAAATCCAACTTCAGCCCCAGGGCAAGAATTGCATCCGCCATGGCAGTACCACCTTGGGGCGCGACGAGGGGATGATCTTGTGGCACCGCACCGCAGGCAAGTTCAGACATTTGCACCGGAATCTCGGTTAGCTCCACAAAGTCCCTGAGTTCCTGGTCGGCCCTGGCCCAAAAGAGGCCGTTCCCTGCCACAACCAAGGGGCGCTCCGCTTTCATCAGCATCTCCACTGCTTCGCTGATGCGAAAGGGGTCCCCTCCACCATCAGCCTCAGAGTAGGAGTTCTCTGGGAAATCCACCGTGTCTTCATCCACAGCAGAGAGAAGGATATCAAGAGGACACTCCAGATACACAGGGCCCGGTGTTCCGCTCCGTGCCAGGCGGAAGGCAATGCTTACGTACTCCGGTATCCTTCTGGCTTCATAAATGGCTCTGGCCCATTTAGTTATGGGCTCCATGAGGCGAACCTGGTCAATGTCCTGAAGCGCCCCTCTATGAAAGTCCCGAAGCGAAGGCCGACCTCCAAACTCGATCATAGGGATGCCCGCAGTGAAGGCCTCGGCCACTCCACTAACCGAGTCAGTGACCCCCGGACCGGCTGTCACCACCGCCACCCCTGGTTCCCCCGTGGCTCGAGCCCAGCCCGCGGCTGCATGAGCTGCCACCTGCTCGTGACGAACGTCAATAATCTCAACTCCCTCAGTTATGCAAGCATTATAGATGGGATTGATGTGGCCACCACAGAGGCTGAAGATATACTTGACGCCCTCTTTTTTTAGAGCCCTTACAAAGAGATCTCCCCCACATACTGTTGCCATAGCTGACACCTCCTTCTCACGACTCCCTATACTTGCTCAAAGTTCATTTTGATTTTTCGAATTTCAGCCGCGATTACCCCTTCGGGGCGTAAACGTCTGCACATCACCTGAATAATTGTTATAACACGCGGTCATGCCGGCCGTACCAGGATCTTGATCTCAGAATCGGCCGTTGCCAAATCCTTGAATGCCTGGGGCACCTTTTCGAGAGGTATTATGTTGGAGATCATGCCTTCCACCGTTATCTTACGCTGCTTGAAAAGTTCTAGCGCATGGCCAAACTCATCCAGATAGGAATAGGATCCCCTCACCTGCACCTCTTTCCACATCAAGAATTCCGGGATCACGGTTGCCAGATGCCCACCACCTACTTCCATGACGATGCCCCGTTTTCTTACAGAATCCACAGCCTGCTGCAGGACTGAAGGTGCGGACGTACAAACATAAGCTACGTTTATGCCAATGCCAGTGAGAGCCAGTAGTTCGCCCACCACATTTGCCGCCTGCGTCGGGTCTACAACGTGGGCGGCACCGAGCATCGCAGCAACCTGACGCCGTTTCTCACATGGCTCAACAACGTACACCGCTGCCGCGCCAGCCGACCGAGCCAGTTGAAGAGCAAAAAGCCCGATTGCGCCTGCACCAAAAACCACCGCCGTGTCACCGATTTTGAGCTCTGACAGCCTGACCGCTCGCAGAGAAACAGCGCACGGCTCAATACAGGCCGCCTCCTGATCGGTCACGCCAGAAGGCAGGCGGTGAAGCATATCCGTCCCCACCTTCAGGTACTCTGGGCAGGCCCCCTGTAGATCAGGCATAACGCCCACAATCTTTAGGCTGGTACAATGATGCCAATCACCGTGCGTGTAATAGTAACATGTCCTGCAATTCAGTCCAGGATTAACTGTCACTCGTTCGCCAAGGCTCCAGCCATCGACCCCAGGCCCGACTTCAGAGATCGTCCCGCAGAACTCGTGACCAGGGATCGTCCCTGGGAAAAAGAACCCATCAGCCAGAAGACGCACATCTGACCCACAGATACCGCAGTATTTGACTTTGATTACCACCTCGCCATGCCCGGCACGAGGCGTGGGCACTTCCTCCATCGCCAGGACTCCTTTGCTCTTGACTACAATCGCTTTCATCTCCTGACTCCTTCTGAGCAGCCGCTCTAGCTGGCTGCATTCTGGTGCTCCCCTGATTTAGGGCCTAACCCAACTATAGTCCAATGAGTCTATTTATGCATCGAGTATCAGGCTTACCCTTCCGGGTGGGCTGGCTCGAAATCCCAATTGTCAAAAAGAACCTTATTGGCGTAGAACGTGTTCCAGTGCTCCGTCAGGTACTGGACCTTGCCCTGCTTATTGAACTTGAAAACGAAGCAGTAGACGTTTCTGTAGGGCCTGCCCTTCAATGTTCTGCTGTGCTGGGTATGTTGACGCACCACATAGTCACCATCGGCCAGTACTACCACGTCGGTAAACCGGTTAGTGGCCAGGTCATACGAGTCGATGCCTTTGCCTTCGTGCCGTTGGCCTGCGCCGTAGAGGATGCGTTTGATCGCCTCGATGCCGCGGTGCTCCGTGACGCCCTCCGCCCCTGGCATACGAGGCAACCCGTTCCACCATACAGCGTCTTCGGCAAAGACCGTCACTCGATCGAAATCGGCTGGGCCTTCAAAGATGGCATTAACCGTAGCGATGTTCCGCTCTTCTTCAGGAGTATGCTTACTCATTAGGTTCCTCCTTTGCTATGCTATTTCATGCCCTTAGAGTTTTCTATAGCAACCACAGATTGGTAACCAATGCCTGACACTGGTGCCGACCTTATACAACCAGTCCTCTTGGCTCCAAGTCCGCGGCAACATCCTGAAGCCCTAGCTCCGCTAGTTTTGCCTTCGTCTGGAGTCCGGTGGCAATATCCCACCCCCTGAGCGTATAGAACTCATCTTTCATCTTTTCGAATCCATCTCTATCCAGCACCTCTCCCTTTCGTGATATTATCTCCCCATCTTTCCCCGGAACTAAGCATTCGGGGTCGTAGGCTTCCAGTTCTAAAGGCTGGGTATGAAAGATCTCCGGTAGTCTGTCACCTTCTCTTCCCCGGCGGCCCTCCCTGACCATTATGGCTCTTTGCAGGTTGAAGACCTTCTCGCCCATGCGATACAGCCCGTCCTCGTCTATTTCTTTCCCTGTAACCGCAGAAAGGATCTGGCTCTCAATGGTCGGATCGCCGATGTGATCCCTAGTGAACTCGGTCTGCCAGATGGGGAACATCCAGAAGCATAACGGCACGCACTCGTTGCCGAAGACCCGGTCTTGCACCTTCTTTGCCGCTAAGGCTTTTCCGTCATAGGTTGAGAAGTCCATCGCCAGCTCACTGCCCCAGAACCTCCTGGCTATGGCGCGCATCACATCGCTGGAAACGTATGCCCCCGGAACTTTTTGGGCCCACTTGCCCCAGAAAATCTCCACTGTCCCGCCTATCTCAGCCACCTGCGGTATGTGTTGTCTCGGTTCCATGGCGTACATCAAGGCCGTAGAGATGAGCATCCTGGGGCAGAACACCGGAACATGTCCCAGAGGATCGGCCAGAAATCCACCGACCAGGTCTTTGACACCTGCCAGGGAATCGGCTGCCCTGACAGGCCCCTGGGCCAGGAGATCTCCAAAGCCTTCACGGAGGGCGATTTTCTTCACTAGTGCCTCTATGAACTCCGGGCTGCCCAGTTTTGATAAGGGAAGGCCGGTGCTCTCCTCAGTTATGATGCCCGTCATGCTGCCAGCCGCCAGCAGAATAAGCGTCGTCATCATAGCATAGGCATCAAGCCCATACTGGTCGCACAGCCTGTTGGCCAGGAAGGGGACCTCTGTCCACCGTCCGTAGTAGGCCTGGGCAAACTCCTGATACACCATCCCAGAGCCGCAAGTATACTTGCCCTCCGTGCCGTTCTCGGCCTTATAAAAACTCCTCGAACTGCAACCTATGCAGGCAAAGCAAGCCTTATGGGTGTGGCTGGGCGGCAAGGCTACCATAGTGATCTGGGGCCTACGCCCTAGTAGTCCACGAATGTACTTTGTCAGTTCTTGAAGTTTAGGACGGCTCGCTGGCACTATCTTGCCATTCCCTGTCACCGCAATAGCCTTCAGTTTCTTGGAACCCATAACAGCCCCAAAGCCGCTGGAACCACTGGCATCACCGTCGGCCAGAAGAGAGGCAAAGGAGACCATGTTCTCACCGGCCAGCCCCGTGGCCACCACTCTCACCTGATCACCCAATTCCCGCTTCAAGGTTTCCTGTACCTCCACCGTGCCTCTGCCCCAGAGGGCCGAGGCATCCCTTATCTCGGCCGTGCCATCCCGCACAAATAGGTAGACCGGCTTCTCCGATTTGCCTTGAACTATGATCCCATCGAACCCGGCAAACTTGAGATGAGGCCCCCAGCCCTTCCCGGTCATGGTGCTGTAACAGAACCCCTGGGGACTGGTAATCGGTGACTTGCCATAAATTTGGCAGACAGAGCCTGCCGGAGGTACCCCCGTAGCTGGCCCGGTAACGAATATCAAACGGTTTTCGGGATCGAAGGCCTTGGCTTCTGGTGGCACCTCGTCCCAGTAGATCTTGGTCCCAATGCCCCTACACCCCAGAAAAGCATCGGCATAGTCCGCCGTCGGCCTGCTGGATGTGCTGCCAGAGGACAAGTCCACCTCCAGGATTCTGCCTGCGTATCCGTGTTCTTCTGCCATGCTGTAGCCTCCTTTGACCCTCGTTAGCGACCGGCACAACCTCGGGCAGATCGCTTTGCAGATATTCTCAATGACCTAGACATGCCCCCTTTGACCGGCTACCCCCTGGCAAGTCCCAGCCCACCGTGTATCTGGAACAGCTAGCCTGAGAAGTCACAAATGCGCGATTTCGCTAGGATTGTAACCCATTTAACTCCAGATCACAAAGGGAGAAGCGCTGTAAGACACTGTGACGCGACAGATCACGCTATTGACAACACGACATATGGCTGCCTATAATTGCTAATGAAAAACGTTTTCAATTGGCGATGGAAACAACACAGAAAAAGGTTACGACCATGCTGCGGCAGAAGGGTTACAGGCTCACACCGCAACGCCGCGCCGTCTTAAAGATAATTACTAGCAGCCAGGATCACCTTACTCCGGCTCAGATATATCGCGATGTACATGCGGTTTACCCCAGCATCGGCCTGGTTACGGTATATCGTACATTAGACATGCTGTTTGAGCTAGGGCTTATTTGTGAATTGCATGCCGCAGGTAGCTGCCGCAGCTACTTGCTCAGAAGGCCGTTAGAGCATCATCATCACTTGATTTGCACCGATTGCGGCTCGGTGGTGGACTTCACCGATTGCGATCTTACAGGAATAGAGAAAAGGCTGGCCGAGGAGACCGGTTTCGATATCGAAGATCACCTCCTCGAATTTGCCGGACACTGTCCGAGATGCCAGAAGATATCGGTAACCTGAGTGATTACTAGACTTTGCTGAAGGGATTCCCTGCGCTTCTTGCCATACTCGATGGAAGCCCTTTGCAGTCACACATAAGGAGCTGTGTTAATGACGATCCATATGGGAGTTGACCCCGTAGCCTTCACCATCGGCTCCTTCGACGTGAGATGGTATGGGATATTCATTGCTCTCTCCATTATCACAATGGTCGTGTGGGTTTGGCACTTTGGCAAGAGGGCCGGAGTCAGTCAGGAGTTGATCCTTGGCAGTGTTACTGTAGCCATCCCTGTAGGGCTGATTGTCTCCAAGCTGCTATACGTCATCGACACGTCCGACGCGGGAGGGTTTCTGGAGCGGGGTGGTTTCACCGTATTTGGCGGCATCATCGGGGCCATACTTGGGGCGTGGATATATTTCAGACTACGAAAGGCGCCCTTCGGGCCACTGGCTGATATTGCTGCTCCGGGTGTCGCCCTTGCTGTAGCGGTGGGCAGAATAGCTTGCACCCTTAACGGCTGCTGTTACGGTAAGCCGACTTCGCTACCGTGGGGCTTCGCATATACTCATCCCGACAGCGAGGCTCGTCCTTCGAATGTGGCTCTTCATCCCACACAGGTATATGAAATACTTCTGAACCTGGCCCTTTTCCCTGTCATTTTCTGGATACTGCGAGGGCGGCTAAAACCGCCAGGATCACTTATGGTAGCCTACCTCGCTCTTTACTCCATAGGAACCTTCGGCATAAGGTTCCTCCGTGGAGACACGGAACCGTTTCTCGGCAGCCTGCAAGAAGCCCAGGTGGTGTCCCTGATCATAGTAGCAGGCGCTATATATTTCTTCGTTACCAGGACGCGCTGGGTAGCGAAGAGAGAAACTACAGAGAAGGCAGAAGTCTCTGAATAGGAGGATTGAGCATATGAAAGGCGTCGAAGTGCGCTGGTTCCGTGCGGTGCTTTTAGCTATGCTGGCTCTTGCCGTAGGTCTGGTTACCATGGTTGGTTGCGGGAATCCAGCAGATTCAAGCGGCAAGATAAAGGTGGCAGTGAGTATACTGCCACAGTCTGAGTTCGTGGAAAGGGTAGGTGGTGACAAGGTGGATGTCACTATCATGGTGCCCCCGGGGGCTAGCCCCCACACTTATGAGTTGAAACCGAGTCAGATGAAGGCCTTGGCCAAGGCTAAGATGTATGCCGAGGTTGGATCAGGCGTTCAGTTTGAGGTGGTCTACATGGACAATCTGATAGCTGCCAACAGGGAGATGCTGGTTGTCGATTGTTCAGCAGGCGTTGATTTACTAGAGATGACGGAGGAGGAAACTTTGGGCGGGGAAGAACACGATCATGGTGCCAAGGACCCCCATATATGGATGTCACCTTTGAACGCCAAAATCATGGTGCAGAACATCTGTGCTGGGCTAGTGCAGATTGACCCGGACAACGAGGCCTACTACAAAGAGAATTGTGATGCCTATCTCCGAGAGTTGACACAACTCGATCAGGATATCAGGGACGGTTTAGCTCAGGTAACAAACCGAAGATTCATGGTCTATCACCCCGCCTACGGCTATTTTGCCAAAGAGTATGATCTCATCATGCTAGCCATTGAAAAGGAGGGCAAGGAGCCAACGGCAGCCGGTATTACGCACCTGGTAAAACAAGCGAAGGAGCACAACATAAAGGTCATCTTTGCCTCGCCTCAATTCAATCCACAGACGGCAAAGGTCATCGCTAACGCAATAGGTGGGAGCGTTATCTTCATCGATCCCCTGGCCAAGGACTATGTCACGAGTCTGCGTGCCCTGGCGCGCGAGTTGATTCAGGCAATGCAGTAGATATGACTGAAGAAGTTGTTAGGCTGGAAGATATATGGGTGCACTACGACGGCGCACCGGTCTTGGAGGGAGTCAGCCTATCAATAGTGCGAGATGACTTCCTGGGCATCATAGGGCCTAACGGAGGCGGGAAGACCACTCTTCTCAAAGTCATCCTGGGGCTGATCAGGCCCAGTTATGGCAAAATCCTGGTTCTGGGGAAACCGCCGCAGAGCGGCCGGAACAACATTGGCTATGTTTCCCAACACAACTCGTTTGACCGTGACTTCCCTATAAGTGTATGGGATGTAGTTTTGATGGGGCGCTTTCGGAGGGCTGGTCTGTTCAAGCGGTACAGCGCGGAAGACAGGCAGGCGGCTGAGAGAGCGCTACGGACTGTTGGTATGTTAAATTACAGGAACCAACAGGTAGGGAAACTTTCGGGTGGGGAACAGCAGCGGGTCTTCATAGCTCGGGCTCTGGTGGTGGAGCCCAGGCTTCTGCTCCTCGACGAGCCTACAGCCAGCGTTGATCCGGCAATGCAGACTGAGTTTTATGAGATGCTGGATGGTTTGAAGCAGAGGATGGCCATAGTGCTGGTGTCACACGATATCAGTGCCGTTTCTGTCTACGTAAGCAAGATCGCTTGTCTCAATCGCCAGTTGTTCTATCATGGCTCTAAGGAAATTGGGCCCGAGATTTTGGAAGCCACCTATAAGTGCCCGGTGCAGATGATAGCCCACGGTCCTGTTCCTCACCGGGTATTGAGAGAGCATTAGCGGCATGCTGGACGCGCTGCAATACCAATTCATGCAGAATGCCCTTATGGCCGGTCTGCTGGCGGCTGTGGCTTGCGGCATTATTGGCGTCTATGTGGTGGTAAAAAGGATTGTATTTATCAGTGGCGGCATTGCCCACGCTTCCTTCGGTGGGATTGGATTGGGATATCTGGCTGGCATTAGCCCTGTTCTTGGGGCCATGTTGTTTGCCGTGACTTCGGCACTGGGGATGGGGCTGGTTATCAGAAGAACAAAGCTACCCGAAGATACTGCTATCGGAATACTGTGGGCGATGGGTATGGCCCTGGGAGTAGTCTTCATTGGCCTGGCCCCAGGCTATGCGCCAGACCTGTTCAGTTACCTCTTTGGCAACATTCTGACCGTGCCCTCTTCTGACCTGATCCTCATGCTGGTCCTGGACGCTGTTATCGTTTCGATAGTGATAGCGCTGTATAAGGAGTTACAGGCCCTTTCTTTTGACGAAGAGTTTGGCAGGGTAGTAGGGGTGCCAGTTGAGGCGTTGTATCTGCTCCTGCTCTGCTTGATTGCGCTAACTGTCGTCGTGCTGGTTCGGGTGGTGGGGATTATCCTGGTCATCGCTCTGCTTACTATTCCGGCAGCCATGGCAAGGCAGTTCACCCATGACATGAAGAAGATGATGCTCCTGGCCATCCTTTTCGGCGCGCTGTTTTCTTTTTTTGGCCTGTGGCTGTCCTATGAATTCGATGTGGCTTCAGGGGCCACCATCATCCTCCTCAGCGGCACCATGTTGCTCTGTTCTTTTGGGTTGTCCAAGCTACTCAGCAAGCGGCGTAGCCTGTCACAAATATCTCCGCCGCAGGAGGGGCGCTATTAGTCTAGCCCGGGAGCATATGGTGTCTTGGCAATTCAGTGGAATGCAATCCAAATCTGCCCGGTTGCCATACCTGTAGGCGTCTCTTGCCTATCCACTTCTGAATTCTGCCGGCGTTGCGATACGTCACCTCGACCAGTGTGGGTGTCTCGCAAATAACTTGAGACAATAAAGCCACCATGCCATTCCCGCGCAAGCGGGAATCCAGAAGGCATACAAGGTGGATTCCGTCCTTCCTGCGAGGGACAGAATGGCAGACTGTAAGGTTATAGCGGAGGCACTACACTAGCTATGGTCCGGCTTCGAGCACTGCGAAGGTCAAGCCAGCAGTTCGCCGGCAATTGCCTTCTGGTGAAAGGTGGTATCACCGAGGAGCAAGCTACTCCCTCTCACCCTGCGGTGGAACAGATGCATATCGTGGTCGTCACAGAAGCCAAGGCCACCGTGGATCTGATGCCCCAGAGTAGTGACTCGCTGGCAGGCTTCATTGACCCAGTGTTTGGCTATAGACACATCCATGGCACAGGGAAGACCTTCGCTAATCCGCCAGGCTGCATAGTAGGTCACTATCCTTGAAGCTTCCACATCTACAGCCATGTTGGCACAGTAATGCTGGATGGCCTGAAAACTGCCTATGGGGCGACCAAACTGCACCCTTTCCCTAGCATAGCTGGTGCTCATTTCCAAAGCAGCAGCGGCGCTGCCCACCATATCGGCGCACTTTCCCACCGCTGCCCGTTCTAAAGCACGGGTCACCACCGGCCAGCCATGACCGGGGTTCCCCAAAACAGCTTCGTTTCCCACACTCACATCGTTGAAAACGACTTCACATTGCTTATCAAGACCTATGGTATTGAGCACCGTACACGCGATGCCTGGGGATCTGGCATCCATCAGGAACAGCGTGATGCCCTGGTCTGTGTCGTGGCTCTCTGATGTTCTAGCTACACACAGTAAATCATCGGCAATGTGAGCGTCGTTGATAAATAACTTCGTACCTTTGACAAGATAATGGCCATCCTGGAGTGTGGCTCGTGCTGCAATCGCTGCTGCATCATAGCTGGCGCTGGGCTCTGTCAAACAAAAAGCCATGAGTCGCTCTCCTCTGGCTATGAGGGGTAGCTGTGTCTTTTTGAGCTCCTCGCTCCCTGCGTCAACGATGGTCAGCCCGCACAAGACCACTGTGGAGAAATAGGGGCCGGGAAGGCAAGCACGACCCATCTCCTCCAGTAGAATGACCAGGTCGAGAAAGCTCCCACCACTGCCTCCACACGCATCAGGGAAGGCCAGCCCCATCCAGCCAAGTCCAGCCATTTTTTGCCACAACTGCGGATCATGCCCTGCCTCACTCCGAGCCATTTCCCGGACTAATGACTTGGGGCATTCCTTCTCGAAGAAGTCGCGGGCCGATTTCTGGAGCATCTGTTGCTCTTCGCTCAAACCCAGGTTCATGATCTTTCCTCGCCTCTCAGTATTACCAATCGATGGTCGTCCTTGCTATCAGCGAATAGCGTTACGCCGCTAGGTAGCCCTCGGCAAGCCTAATCCAAGGACCGCAATGATGGTGCGCTGTATTTCGGCGCTGCCGCCACCAACACCGGCAGCGATGGTCTCCAGCCACATAGTCTGCACAGTTCCCCCTAGAGGTGTCCATCTGGTACCCTTGGCCAACTGACCATATAGGCCGAGAATCTCCCCCGCCTTCTTGGCAAAGCGCCTGGCTACTTCCATGCCGAACACAAATGCGACGGATACCTCGTAGGTAGGTATCATCCCTCTGCTTTCCATGTCCACAATGCGCAGATTGAGTAATCGAGAAACGGCTACGTCTGTGGCCATTTCCGCCAGCTTCTGCTGGACATAGGGGTCGTCGGCCAGGACTCCGTTCTGCGTTGGAGTTTCTTTGACATACCGCACAAGCTCCTGGAGTATGCTTATCATGGTCGCCGGCCAGCTCGGGACAGACCTCTCATAGGTGAGTGCTGTCATTAGATACTCCCAGCCGCGATTCTTTTCACCCACCAGCGACCCTCTGGGTATGCGAACATTGTCGAAAAAGACCTCATTGAAGGAATGAGAGCCGAGGATGTTTATTAGTGGGCGAACAGTGATACCAGGCGTTTTCATGTCAACAACGAAGAGGCTGAGCCCCTTGTGCTTGGTAACATCGGGATCGCTGCGGGCCAGAAGCCAGCAGTAATCAGCATAGTGGGCGAAGGTGGTGAAGATCTTCTGTCCGTTGATGACAAAGCTGTCCTCTTCCTCCAAAGCTCGGGTTTGCACCGCCCCTAAGTCAGACCCGGCCTGTGGCTCGCTGTAGCCCAGGCAGAAGATGATTTCAGCATGCCCTATTCCCTTGACATACCTTTCCTTTTGCTCCTGGTTGCCGTAACGCATTATGGTAGGCCCGACGAACTGGACCCCAATGGCCTCGCTCAGTTTTGCGGGCGCGCCTAGCAAGGCCTTTTCCTCTGCCAGGATATATGCCTGCATTGCAGTAGCCGCCATGCCGCCGTAGTCGCGGGGATACAAAGGTGCGTACCATCCCTTCGCCGCCAGCTGGCGGTCAAACTCACGCACCAGCCTCCATATTTCTTCACTCTCTTCGCTCTCCCCCGGCCTGAGCTCGTACCACCGTTTGGGAATCTCCCGCTTCAGCCAGTCCCTAACCTCAATTCTGAATTGATCGTCTTCTGTGCTAAAGGCGAAATCCATCAATCGTCCTCTCGATTGGCCTACTGTCTCAGTTGCCGCACAAGATCATCCCTGCCCAACTCCGTTCTCTCACTTCCTTATCCGGCACCAGCATGGCTCATCCCCGCGATGGCAGAGCTACGACAGCACGACCGGGCGTCGTCCGCTCGCCACGCTGGTTCGAAAAGCATATCTCACACTCCAGGCAGTGTCGATCGCCTTCGACGAATTTCCTCAATACCTTGCCAGTGCAAGTGAGTGTGTCCCCAGGGAAATCCATGCCCCGATATTGACAACTTATCTTGAGGAGGTCACCATCAACACCGATCCAGTCTGTAAGCATTTGAATCATAAACTGGTACTTGAGTAAGCCGTGGACGATGACGCCGGGTAATCCCCAGCTCAAAGCTAGCTCCTTGTCGTAATGGGGCTCATTGAAATCGCCAGTGGCTCCTGCCCATCGCACCAACTGGCGCGTTGTGGGCTTCTTCACCAGGGGAGGTATCTCAGTGCCGACCTCAACGTCTTCGTAATACACCTTGGGCATTCGGACCTCCTTAGTAGAACATGAAGATGTAGCGCATCGCAGCTACCACCTGATCTGCCTGATTCTTGTAAGTGGTTTCCAGAACAACGAAGAGCAGGTTGCCAGCGCCTCCTTTCTTTTCGTAGATGTCCGCCAGCTTGGTGGAACTTACCAGGACATCACCAGGTCGAACCGGCCGGTAGAATTCGGACTCGTTTCCGGCATTCAGGACGTTCTCAAAAGGGCGACCAAGAACACTGAGTATCGTCTCTGCACCGATTTCCTCACCGGCTGGCCAGCCGAAGAACCCTGGCGGGCTGACAATACCTCCGTATCGGGTCTTGCGGGCATACTCTTCATCTAAGTATAAGGGGTTAAGGTCTCCCACAGCCTGGGCAAACCGCTTGACAGCCCCCCTTTCCACCTCCATCACGATGGGAGGGAGAACCGTGCCTATCTTGGCTTTCATTTCTTCCGTGAGAGTGGTCTTGTCAGACATAAGGACTCCTTCTTTCTCGATCGTCAGTCCGAAAATAGGCTTTGATCTGCTCGCCATGAGCTTGCAGAAGCGCTCACCACGAACGACCGTGCATACCTACTCCTGTACTTCGTGGTGCTGGCTGCAAGCCAGAATGAAAAATTCTCAAACCGCGATGCTGGCCACCTGGCCTGTTCGACCATTCTTTGCGCGCCTCCCTTTCTGCCAAGCACCGTCGTCTTCATGTTCCGATCATGGCTGAAAGAGCCTTCAGATGATCCGCAGGCGTGCCGAGTGCAAGTTCCAGAGCCTTTTCCCTCAGGTAATAGAAATGCAGTTCACTATCAATATCGACCCCGATACCACCGTGGAGCTGCTGGGCGCTGAAGGCCACGCGCTGACAGGCTCTGCCCGTCACCGCCTTGGCAATGGCCACTTCTCTGGCTGCTGGCATGCCCTGGCTCAACCGCCAGACCGCTTGATAAGTCGTCCAGCGAGCTCCCTGCACATCGATGAACATATCAGCCAGCCGGTGTTGCACCGCCTGGAAGGTGCCAATGGGGCGACCGAACTGTACCCGCTGCTTCGTGTATTCGGCGGTCATCTCCAATTCCTTCTGAGCCCCGCCGACCATCGAGGCACACTGGACTGCGGTAGCTTTCTCCAAGACGGGCTTGATCATGGGCACAATGCCACCAGGTTTTCTGACTGCATGACTCGGTGATACAGGCACTCCATCAAAATCGACCTGAAACTGTTTGTCATGGGCAAACGTCTTCATGGCGGCAAGGCTGATGCCAGGGGCTTTGCCATCGACAGCAAACACGGCAATCCCTTTCCCATCACCAGGGGACCCCGCTGTCCTGCCCACCACGAGCATCCAACCGGCAACATGTGCGTAGGGAACGAAGAGCTTTGTGCCACTGAGCGCATAAGCGCCACCTTTACGGGCGGCCCGTGTGACCACAAATCTGGTATCACAGACTGCCTCTGGCTCATCTATGGCCAAAGTTAACACAAGATCACCTGCTGCCACCTGAGGCAGAAGATTCTTCTTCAGGCCTTCCGCCGCGCTTTCGAGCACGACCAGCGTTCCCGTGAGTGTGGCGAACATCGGCCCAGGCATAGCGGCACGCCCGAACTCTTCGAAAAGGATGGCCTCCTCGATCAAAGTCCACCCCACCCCACCGTACTCCTCGGGGATCAAGATCCCCATCCATCCTAGCTGCGCCATCTTTTTCCACAGTTGTGGCGAGTACCCCGAATCGCTTTCCTCAAGCTGCTTCACCACCGATTTGGGGCACTCGGATTCAAGGAAGTCACGGGCAGACTTCCTGAGCATTTCTTGTTCGTCATTCAACTCAAAATCCATCTTTGCCTTCCTATTTGTAGATCGCAGTTCTTCAGACCCGGGTAGCCATGCAAAACATCAAGGCCACTCAGTGCACATCAGCCCATCAGCGCGATCGAGGCATACCCAGACCCACCATGGCGATGATGTCCCTCTGGACTTCGTTGGCACCTCCCCCAAAGATAAATATCAAGTCGTCCCTGAAGTGTTCCTCCACCAGGCCATCTGCAGGAGCCCACCTGTCACCTCTCTGCACCTGACCATAAGGCCCCATGATCTCCAGCAGATTATTGCTGATCCGCATGCTCAGCTCCGAACCGTACACTTTGACGGTTGAAGCCTCCGCCCAAACAGGCAGCCCTTTAGTCATCTTCTGCACCACGTCGTAGTTGAGCAGTTTAAGTACCTCCGCTTCAGCGATCATCTCAGCGAATCTGGTCTTGACTCCTGCCTGTTCCAGAACTGCTGTCCCATTGATCTTGGTCTTCTTTGCCCAGGCTATCGTCTTTTCTATGCGACGGATCAGAGGCAGTGAAGGTACTAGCGCTATCCGCTCACGATCCAGTTGATAGGTAATCAGTTCCACACCACCATTCTCCCGACCGATGAGGCAACTCCTGGGAACCCTCACGTTTTCGAAAAAGACGGAATTGGTGCGGTGGCCGCCCAGCGTATATATCGGCGCAATGGTTATGCCCGGTGTGTCCACCGGAATGAGGAAGATGGATACGCCGCGGTGTTTCTTGGAAACGTCTGGATCGGTGCGAGCAGCGAGCCAGATGTAGTCCGCAATATGCGCCAGGCTGGTGAACACCTTCTGGCCGTTAATAACGTAGTCGTCTCCGTCCTTCACGGCACTGGTCCTCAGAGAAAAAAGGTCAGTGCCGGCTTCAGGCTCCGTGTAGCCTATGGCGATCTCCACATCTCCCCTCAGGATTCGGGGCAACAGATCCTTCTTCTGCTCCTCCGTGCCATATTCCATTATGGTAGGCCCCATGGCGTTCAGAGTCAGCACCGGGAAGGGGGCTTGTTCGGCATATATGGTCTCGAAAAACAGGTGCTGCTCCATGGGCGTGCGGCCCTGGCCACCGTATTCCTTGGGCCAGCCCACACCCAACCAGCCGTCGGCGCCCAAGCGGCGAACGAACGCCTTGGACCTCGGCCCTCCGTATTCACCCCTGCCAAAGACCACCGGGTCTGTTCTTTTGCTCATGTTCATAAAACGGTGGCACTCCGCCCTGACCTCAGGGGTCAAATGCTTGCTCAGGTAATGGCGAAACTCATTGACAAACGCTTGCTGTTCTGGTGTTAGCGCGAAATCCATGCCAGCTCCTCTTGATCTAAGTGTCCGTCAAGGACCACGTTCATCGCTTCTTTGGCTGAGGCAGGTCTGCGTCAGTGGTGATAGCGCCTTCAGCATACAGGTCGGATATCTCGTCGTCGGATAATCCCAAAAACTCAGAGAGAACCAGGCTGTTGTGTTCACCAATAAGCGGTGCCCTGAAGTGTCTCTCGCTGCTCTTGGACAGCCTGAACGGGGGAAGCTCACCCTTCACTTTGCCTACCTCCGGGTGCTCCAACTCTTGAAAATGCCCTCGATGTTTCAACTGAGAGTCCTCGCAAATGTCTTGGTTATCTTCTACCACATTAGCAGCCACGCCTCTCGCCTGCATGGCGGCCTCAATATCTTCTGCCTTGTGTGTCCTGGTCCACTCTCCTATCAGACGGTCCAGCTCATCCTCGCTCTGCTTCCGCCCTGAGAGGGTGGCAAACCTGGGATCTCTTGTCCAATCTGGATTTCCGATCACATCACAGAAGCTCCGCCATTCTCCATCCGTGAATACGGCAATAGCTACCCACCTGTCCTCCCCCTCACAGGGATAGACCCCATGCGGAGCGGCATAAGAGAGCCTGTTCCCGTTTCTCTCCATCACCCTACCATTCACCAGATATTCCAAAAGGGGGGCTGCCATGACGTACAGGTTACACTCGTATTGCGACTGATCCAGGTGCACGCCTTTGCCGGTTCGACGCTGGCGCAGGAGGGCGCTCGTGAGTGCTATCATGCCGCTGCCAACAGCCGGAAAGTCCCCGTAGGCCAGTGGTACACTCGCAGGGGGTCGATCAGGCCAGCCGGTCAAGTAGCCCGCCCCTGAGAGATTGGTGGTCACTGGCCCGTAGCCTAAACGCATGCAATGCGGTCCGTACTGTCCCTCGATGCAGCTACTCCAGTAGATTATGTCAGGTTTAAGCTTTCTGATGCTGTCGTAGCCTAAGCCCCATCTCTTCATTATCCCGGGCCTGTAGGATTCTGCCAGGACGTGGGGTTGCCACTTAACGACCAGTTGCTTGATCAGGTCTCTTCCTTTTGGTTTGGAGAGGTTCACTGTGAAGCTATACTTGCTGGAATTCAACCATTCCTGCCATCCTCCGCGATTGGCTCCGGGGATGAATTCATAGAATGGCCCTCCCATGCGTGCGGAGTCCAGTCTCAGGTGGGTTTCCACTTTGATAACGCTGGCGCCATGGTCGCCGAGCCATTTCAATGCCAGAGGCACTGTGCCTCCGGTGCCCATATCCAATATCCTTATTCCGTCAAAAATGTGACCCATCTTGTCCCAGAACCTCCTTTATCAACCTTAGATGACGTCGGCTTCACACAGTCGGATCAGCTCTTCCCTGGAAAACCCTAGCTCCTTCTCATAGACCTCCTCATTGTGTTCGCCAATGAGCGGCGCACGCCGGAAGATCTTCACGGGAGCTTCAGAAAGCTTGATGAAAGGGCCATTGTACGTAATGCTATGGCCAAGCTCGGGGTGCTCGATTTCCACCCAGAAGTCGCGAGCCTGAAGATGACGGTCACGACAGATATCAGCAGTATCAGAGACCGCACAGGCCATGATACCCCTCTTGGCAGCCTCCTCGGATACCTCGGACTTCGTCTTGGTCCGTAAGAACTCCACGAATGGGCTGACCACCCGATCTATCTCCTCCTGCGTCAGCTTGGAGGTGTCGTGTTCAAAGACCCAATCTCTCTCTACCAGCCATTGAGGGGCAGCACCCTCTTCTTGCATCCACTGGACAAACCTGGTCGTGCTGCTGGCCATGCCGGCTGTGGCACCACCACCGATGGGCAGATAAACGTACCCATCCTTACAGCGGTGGAGCATGGGTGTGACGGTGAGGACATACTTTATCGCGGGCCCCATTCTGGGGAAATTGAACGGTATGCATTCCCAGTAGTAATAGCTGCCCGTCGTATGTTGCATGAGGTAGGGCTGAATCGCCGCATCCACATGCTGTCCCTCACCGGTGGCCTCGCGATGCCACAGCGCAAATAGCGAGGCGAAGACACCCTCAATGCCGCCGTGCAATCCGGCACAGGGCCAGCTCACCCAGACCGGCGCGCGGTCGGGGTCACCCGTGATGAAAAGTATGACACTCGCAGCCCAGATGGTCAGATCGGACGCCTTGTAATGGGCTTTGGGCCCTGTGACACCGTAAGGCGTGATGGACGTAAGGATAATATCTGGCTTCACCTTGCAAAGATCGGCATAGCCCAGACCTAGGGCATCCAAATGGCCTGGCTGAAATGACTCCAGGATAACGTCTGCCGTTTCCGCCAATCGTTTGAATATCTCTTTTCCGTCGGCCTTTTCAATATCCAGCGTGATGCTTCGCTTGTTGCGGTTGTAGGCAAACCAGAAAAGACTCTTTTCTGGATCGGGGATATCCTTGTAGAAAGGCCCCTGGTTCCGGCTGGGGCTACCTCCAGGAGGCTCTATCTTGATCACGTCAGCCCCCAGATCGCCGAAGATCTGGCCTCCAATCAGACACCCACCTTCGGTGAGGTCGAGAACACGATAGCCGCCAAGCATAGTGTCACCTTTCATAGATATCCCCCCTCAATTGCTGTTATCTTTCCGCGTATTCGTTTCGACTTCGTAATTGCCTATTCTAGTGTATACAAGTATACAATCGAGCAACGCTCATCTGCTTTCCGCGGTTGGCTATTCCATTTCGCTTTAAGAGTCTACCTGCGGCCTCAGTGAGGCTAGCAGTGGACACGAGTAGTGTTCCAAACCTGGTCTGGAAGCCGCTATTCTGTGCCGATTCACAGTCTACCACCTATACCGCTTTCTTGGCTATCTCCTTCGCCTTCTCTTCGGCAGCGACAAGGGTGGGAGCATCCCCTCCGAACACAGCCTCCTTTTTGCTCGCATCTTCGATAGATCGACACTTCTGTGGATGCAATTCTGAAAGCTGGATTGAAGCCGCCGCCATGCGGCTCCGCCTTCTGTTGCTCCAAAAGAGCCGTCAGCGTAGAATGAGCAGCATGAGCCTGCCTTTGACACTAGGGAGCGTAGGGTGTAGGTCTAATGCAAGGGACACCTGCCAAGGGAAGATCTGTGCCAGCCACCGCTTTTCAGCAGAGCGTGCTTACGGCGGTCTTTCTCTGCTACCTCTGCTGCCGAAGGTCTCCTCTTGACGAACGGGTTGATCCAGGATGTTGGTTGTCTGAACCTCTGAAGACGGAGAAAGGGGTGGTGATATGACCAAGTTTAAGCCCGTGACGAAGCGATTGGTGGAAGAGTTGAGCCTTATTGTGGGCAGGGAGAACGTTTTAACACGGCCAGAGGAAAGAGAGGCCTACTCCCATGATGAGACACCGATACCAAGGCCTCACTTGCCTGATGTGGTAGTAAAGCCGGAAAACGCAGCAGCGGTAGCCAGGGTGCTGGCTCTGGCAAATGAAGCGCATGTTCCGGTCACTCCCAGGGGAGCAGGAACAGGCCTCAGCGGCGGAGCTGTCCCCATCTTTGGCGGCATTTTGCTATCGCTGGAGAAGATGAACCGCATAAAGGAGATTGACGAAGACAACTTCATAGCTGTAGCGGAGCCTGGGGTGACCCTCGACGATCTGTACCAGGCTGTAGAGAGTCAGGGGCTATACTATCCGCTCTATCCTGGTGAGAAAAGCGCTCACATAGGAGGCAATGTCGCTACCAATGCTGGGGGGATGAGAGCAGTAAAATACGGCGTTACCAGGAACTTCGTGCTGGGCCTGGAGGCTGTGCTTGCCAGCGGCCAGATCATAAGGACAGGTGGCAAGTTTGTCAAGTGCTCAACTGCCTATTGTTAGTTACGACTGAAAAGTGAACTGTTTATGCTTCAAAAGTGAACCGTTTACGGTTGAAAAGTGAACTCCAATGGTTACATTCCTCCATCAAGGAGGGGTGTAATGGATCAGA
>Ga0194112_10000231_pt1 | contig 77709 bp, 66 predicted proteins | sample TA2MahC400mmetaG_FD_146191 | JGI IMG/M metagenome (GOLD analysis project Ga0194112, IMG submission 146191) | Freshwater microbial communities from Lake Tanganyika, Tanzania - TA2015016 Mahale Deep Cast 400m | ecosystem: Environmental > Aquatic > Freshwater > Lake | place: Tanzania: Lake... | reverse complement strand
AGGCGTCGCACCCGAACTCGCTCCGCCATCCCGCCCTCCTTGATCGAACACACGCGCGACACCCCCACAATGCGCGATCCGAACGACCAAGTCCAGAACCCCCCAACGTTTGTGGTCAAGGCACTAGTCAGATGCGGCGTGGGGACCCGGGCCGGGGGCTCAGGCGCTCCGCTCCTGGCGCCGGATCTTCCCCAACTCCTGGATGGGGATGAGGGTGGGGTTCACCCGCCGGTGCACCACCTCGGCGTCGATGACCACCCGGGCGATGTCGGAGCGCGAGGGCAGTTCGTACATCGTGTTGAGCAGCACCTCTTCGAGGATGGCCCGTAGGCCGCGGGCTCCGGTAGCCCGCAACAGGGCCTGCTCGGCCACCGCCTCGAGGGCGTCGTCGCCGAAGACCAATTCCACCCCGTCCATCTCGAAGAACTTGGCGTACTGGCGGGTGAGAGCGTTCTTGGGCTCCACCAGCACCCTGATGAGGGACTCTTTGTCGAGGTCTTCGACGGTGGCCACCACCGGCAGCCGCCCCACGAACTCGGGGATCAGGCCGAAGGACATGAGATCCTCGGGCATCACCTTGGAGAGGATGACCCCCTGGCGCTCCTCGGCGGAGCGCAACGGCGCGTCGAAGCCCACGCTGCGCTTGCCCACCCGGTTCTGGATGATCCGCTCGAGGCCGGCGAAGGCGCCTCCGCAGATGAACAGCATGTTGGTGGTGTCGACCTGCAGGAACTCCTGATGGGGGTGCTTGCGCCCTCCCTGGGGCGGGACCGAGGCCACGGTGCCCTCGAGGATCTTGAGCAGGGCCTGCTGGACGCCCTCCCCCGAGACGTCCCGGGTGATGGAGGGGTTCTCGGCCTTGCGGGCGATCTTGTCGATCTCGTCGATGTAGATGATCCCCTGCTCCGCCTTCTTCAGGTCGTAGTCGGCCGCCTGGATCAGCTTGAGCAGGATGTTCTCGACGTCCTCGCCCACGTAGCCCGCCTCGGTGAGGGCGGTGGCATCGGCGATGGCGAAGGGCACGTTCAGCATGCGGGCCAGGGTCTGGGCCAACAGGGTCTTGCCGCAGCCGGTGGGGCCGATGAGCATGATGTTGGACTTCTGCAGCTCGATCTCGTCCTTGCTGCGCTGGCCGGCCCGCACCCGCTTGTAGTGGTTGTAGACCGCCACCGAGAGGACCTTCTTGGCCCGTTCCTGCCCGACCACGTAGTCGTCGAGGAACTGGTAGATCTCCGCCGGCTTGGGCAGTTCGGCGAGGGGTAGCTCCTCGGTGGTAGCCAGCTCCTCTTCGATGATCTCGTTGCAGAGGTCGATGCACTCGTCGCAGATGTAGACGCCGGGCCCGGCGATCAGCTTCTTCACCTGCTTCTGCGACTTGCCGCAGAAGCTGCACTTGAGGAGGTCGCCGCCTTCGCCGAACTTGGTCACCTGCCGGCCTCCCCTCAGTCGACGGCCCGGAGCTTGCGGGCGGTCAACACCTCGTCGACCACGCCGTAAGCCTTGGCTTCTTCTGCGGTCATCCAGAAGTCGCGGTCGGTGTCGAGGCGCACCTTCTCGACCGGCTGCCCGGTGTGGTCGGCCAGCATCTGGTTCATCTCTTCCTTCACCCGGATGATTTCGCGGGCGTGGATCTCGATGTCGGTGGCCTGCCCTTCGAGCCCGCCGATGTGCGGCTGGTGCAGCATGACCCGGGAGTGGGGCAGGGCGAAACGCTTCCCCTTGCCCCCCGCCGCCAGCAGCACCGCGGCCGCCGAGGCCGCCTGGCCCATGCAGTAGGTGGCGACGTCGGGCTTGATGAAGTTCATGGTGTCGTAGATGGCCATGAGCGAGGTCATGACGCCGCCCGGGGAGTTGATGTACAGGGCGATGTCCTTGTCTGGGTCTTCGCCTTCGAGATGGAGCAGTTGCGCCATGATGAGGTTGGCCACCGTGTCGTCGATGGGCGTGCCCAGGAAGATGATGCGCTCTTTCAGCAGGCGGCTGTAGATGTCGAAGGCGCGCTCGCCGCGGCTGGTCTGCTCGACGACGGTGGGCACCAGGTAGCTCTCGATGGCCAACTCCCTACACCTCCGGTGATCCCGACGGATCTCCCTCGTTCTCTACGTCTGCCGCTTCGTCATCCCCCTCGGCCGATGCCCCGGCAGCAGCGGCCGGGTCGGCGTCTCCGGCCGCTGGGACCGGGAACTCGATCTCATTGCCCTCGGCGTCGACGGCCACCGCCAGTTCCAGCAGTCGGTCGACCGCCCTGCGGCGCAGGATATCACCGGCCAGTGCCTTTCCCCCGCCTCCCTCGTCGAGGGCCCGGCGGTAGTCCGCCGGGTCCGCCCCGGCCTCGGCGGCGAGCGCGGCCACGGCGCGCTCCAGGTCGTCCTCGCCGACCTCGATCCCCTCCGCCGCGGCCACCGCCTCCAGCAGGAGACGGGTCCGCAGGTTGAGGACCGCCTGGGAGCGGGCATCGGCCACCAGTGACTCGCGGCTCTGCCCGGTGGCCGCCAGGTACTGCTCGATGGTGGCCCGGCGGGCTTCCAGGCGATGGGCGAAGCGATGCAGCACCGCCTCGGCCTCGGCGTCGATGAGATCGGGAGGGAGCCGCAGATCGATCTCGTCGCGCAGCTGCTCGAGGAGGCGCTCCTCGAGTTCGACCCGGGCGGCGCTCAGGCGCAGGCGGCGCAGGTCGGCCTGCAGCCTCTCGCGCATCTCCTCCACGGTGGAGAACTCCGAGACCCCGTCGACCCACTCGTCGGTGAGGTCGGGGAGGCGGCGGGTCTTCACCTGCTTCACCAGCACCCGGGCCTCGACCGCCCGGCCGCCGTCCTCGCCCATTCCCTGGGGGATGGTGGTGGGGAACTCGACCACGTCCCCCGCCCGCTTGCCCCGCAGGGCCTCACCGAGCCCGGGCAGGAAGCCCTCGGCTCCCACCTCCACCAGGAAGTCGGTGGCCGACCCGGGGGCTTCCCCTCCCTCGGGGGAGCGGGTGTGGAGGTCGATGAGGGAGAAGTCCCCGTCGGCGCCCTCCCGCTCCACGTCCTCCAGTTCGGCGAAGCGCAGGCGCATCCGCTCCACCTGGGCGTCCACGTCGCTCTCCCCCACCTCCGGGGAGTCCACCACGATGCGCCGACCCCGGTACTCGGGGAGTGCGGTCACCTCGGGCCAGAGGGTGACCCGAACGTCGGCCTCCACCCCTTCGGCCCCATCGCGCACCGCCGTCACCCGCGGCGTCACCGCCGGCACCAGCCCCGCCTCACGCACCGCGGCGGCTACCGCGCCGGGCAGGGCCTCGTCGACGGCCTCGCGCCGCAAGGTCTCGACGCCGACGGCCGACTCCACCAACCGCTGCGGGGCCTTGCCCGGGCGGAAGCCCTTGATCTTGACCTCCCGGGACAGCCGCCGCGCCGCCCGGCCCTTGGCCGCCTCGAGGGCAGCGGGGTCGACGGTGACGGTGAGCAGCCGCTCGTGGAGATTCGGCTCGCCGACTTCGGTCACATGCACCACCTTCCCGACGCAAACGACGAGGCGGCGCCGCCGCCTCGTTCCTCGGGTGACCGAGGGGACTCGAACCCCCGACCTCCAGGGCCACAACCTGGCGCTCTAACCAACTGAGCTACGGCCACCATGCGGGGTCCGGCGCCCCCGGAGGGATTCGAACCCCCGACCAAGAGCTTAGAAGGCTCCTGCTCTGTCCACTGAGCTACAGGGGCGGCGCGACACCTAAGCCCTCGAGCGGGTGAGGGGAATCGAACCCCCACCGCCAGCTTGGAAGGCTGGAGCTCTGCCATTGAGCTACACCCGCCGGTGGCCCGGGCAGCATAGCCCGGAGCGTCGGGCTGGCCGGATTCGAACCGGCGACCCCCTGCTCCCAAAGCAGGTGCGCTGCCAAGCTGCGCTACAGCCCGTCCTCGTCATTGTGGCACGGGCGCCACCCCCGGTAGAGCCGCCCGCCTCAGGGCCGGGCTTCGAGGAGCCGGTAGCCCTCCCCCAGTTCCCGCTCCTGCCCCGGGCGAAACCCGCCCGCCGCGGCCACTTCGCGGAGCCGCGCCCAGGTCATCGGGGGCTCGCTGGGACCGGCGAGAGCGGCGGTGAAGCCCCAGTGCAACTCCCGCTCGGGCAACTCCGCGCCGGCATCGGCCATGAGATCGACGATGAGGAAACGGCCGCCGGGCTCGAGGGCCCCGCGCACCCGGGGGAAGAGCGCCTCCGGGTACACGCCGACGTCGCACTCGAGGACCAGGTCGAACCGCCCGGGCAAGTCGGCGGTGAGGAAGTCCCCCTCGAGGTACTCGATGCGATCCTGGAGGCCCCGCTCGGCAGCGATCCGCCGCCCTTCGGCGCACACCGGGGTCAGATCCACCACTACGGCGCTGAGGCCGGGGTGACGGTCGAGAAGCGCCAGCGACATCACCCCCGACCCGCCGCCCAGGTCGAGCAGGCGCCGGGCCCCGGCCAGGTCGAGGGCTTCCGTCAGGCGGGTAGCGAGGCCGCGATGCAGGTCGTAGAGCATGCGGGTGAAAGCCCGGGCCCGTTCCGGATCCGCCGCCATCTTGGCCAGGTAGTCTTCAGGCGCCGCCTCACCGGCAACGGCGGGCCGGGTCAGCCGGGCGGGAGCCTCGACCACCGCAGGCAGGCGTTCCCGCTCCTCCCGAGCCAGGAAGGCCCACGACTCAGGACGGTAGGCAGAGAGGGCCCGCCGGGCGGCCGCCGCCACCCCATAGCCGCCGGGGGTCCGCTCGAGGAGGCCGAGGTGTACCAGCACCTGCAGCCACCAGCGGCAGCGCCCCACCGGCATCCCGAGGCTCGCAGCCACCACCGCGGCGTCCTGGGGCCCGGACTCGAGCAGCCGGGGCAGTCCCAGTTCCAGTGCGGCTCCCAGCGCGGCCGCCGACGAGTAGGCCTGCAGGGCGGCGACGATGTCTTCCGGAGATTCCCAGAGGGACACTCCGCCTCCTCGCTGGTGTGCGGCAGAGCCTAGAGGACCGCCACTACCCCGGTTGTGCCTCCGGGACGGCTGGCTAACCTTGCTCCGGGTCGCTAGCTCAACTCGGCAGAGCAGGGGACTCTTAATCCCAAGGTTCGGGGTTCGATTCCCCGGCGACCCACTCGCTTCCCGTTGGTACGGAGGAAGCGCCAGGCTGTTCCTCCCCCTCCAAGGGGGAGGTGGCGGCGAGGCTTTGGAACCCGCCGGAGGGGGGCCAGGCCCTTCCCTCCCCCGTGGCAACGGGGGAGGCGGCGGCGAGGCTCTGGGAGCCGCCGGAGGGGGAAGCGGAACACGCAGGCTTCCGTCGCGCCCTTCGCTTCCCTCCCCCGTGGCAACGGGGGAACGTGGGTGAGGCCGCCAGGCCGAACCCGGAGGGGGCTGCTGCACACGCAGGCCTCCCCCGCGCCCTTCACAACCCCGCCCCAACCCCCATTCGCACCCGCGGCGGGGGATGGCCGAGGCCTCTCCCGCCCCAACTACCATGCGGCGGCGCTCTCCTGAGTCAGTCTCACGAGGATGGAAGCCGCATCATGACCCGGGTGTTCTCCTTCGAGGATCTGCACGGACGGCCGCTCCCCGAAGCCCGCCGCATCATCGGCAGCAAGGCGGCCAACCTGGCCGCCATGGCCAACGAACTCGGGCTGCCGGTGCCCCCCGCCTTCGCCGTGTCCACCGCCGCCTGCCTGGAGTACCTGGCCGCCGGCTGGCCCGAGGGCCTGGAGGCGGAGATCAGAGACCACCTGGCCCGCCTGGAGCACGCGCTGGGCCGCGGCTTCGGCGACCCGGCGGACCCGTTGCTGGTGAGCGTGCGCTCGGGGGCTCCCGTCTCGATGCCGGGGATGATGGACACCCTGCTCAACCTGGGCCTCAACGCGGCCACCGCCCCGGCCCTGGCCCGGTCGTCGGGCGATGCCGCCTTCGTGGAGGCGCTGCGCACCCGGCTGGAGGAGTCCTACCTCGAGGTCGTCGGCGTGCCGGTGCCCCAGGATCCCTGGGAGCAGTTGCGTGGGGCGGTGGAAGCGGTCTTTCGCTCGTGGAATGGCGAACGCGCCGTCGCCTACCGGCGACGCGAGGGCATTCCCGACGACCTGGGCACCGGGGTGATCATCCAGGCCATGGTCTTCGGCAATCTCAGCGACGACTCGGCCACCGGGGTGATCTTCACCCGCAACCCGGCCACCGGGGAGAACGCCCTGTACGGCGACATCATGTTCTGCGCCCAGGGGGAGGATGTGGTCGCCGGCACGCACCAGACCGAGCCCATCGCCGTGCTCGACGAGCGGATGCCGGCGGTCGCCGCCGAACTGCGCGCCAACGCCGCCGCCCTGGAGCGTTTCTACTCCGACGTCTGCGACATTGAGTTCACCATCGAGCGGGGGCGCCTGTGGATGCTGCAGACTCGCGTGGGGAAACGCAGCCCCCAGGCGGCCCTCCGCATCGCGGTGGAGATGGCCGAGGATCCCGACTTCCCCCTCTCCCGCGTCGACGCGGTGCGACGGGTGGCCCACCTGCTGACCGATCCGCCCCACGCCCCCTCCGAGAGGCAGGAGACGGCGGCAGTCATCGCCCGGGGCCTGGGAGCCTCTCCCGGCCTGGCCTGCGGCGAGATCGTCACCAGTCCCGCGGCGGCGGTGGCCGCCCGGGAGCAGGGCCGCGATGTGATCCTGGTGCGCCGGGAGACCTCACCCGACGACGTGCCCGGCATGGCCAAGTCCGTCGGGATCCTCACCGCCACCGGGGGCCTGGCCAGCCACGCCGCCGTGGTGGCCCGGGGCTGGGGCATCCCTGCGGTGGTGGGCGCTGCCGAGGTGCAAGTGCGCGGCGATACGGTGATCATCGGTGGGCACCGGTTTGCTGCCGGGGAGGTCATCACCATCGACGGGAACCGCGGCGAGGTGTTCGCCGGAGCGGTGGCGGGGGTTGCCGCCGTCGTGCCCGAGGCGGCCACGCTGCTGGCCTGGGCCAAGGAACTCGGCATCGAGATCGCCGCCCCCGAGGCGGTGCCGGCAGCCGCGCCCGGCGGATCCGCTTCTGCCACCGAGGAAGCCACGGTGGACGGGGTGGCGCGGGCCCTTACGGTGAAGGGGATTGCCGATCCGGCCGGGGTGGCCACCATCCTCCGGGCGCCCGAAGCCGCCGTAGCGTCCGCGCTGGAGCAGGCGGCGGCCGCCGGAGTGGTCAAGAGCGCCGGGGGGATGTTCTCCCTGACGCCCGAAGGGAGGGAGAAGGGGGCCGCCCTGGTCGCCGCCGACACCACGCAGTGGGGCAACGCCGATGCCGAAGCCGCCCTGGAGGCCTTCGTTCCCTTCGACCGGAAGATGAAGGCGGTGGTCACCGCCTGGCAGATGCGCGAGGTCGATGGCCAGCAGGTGATCAACGACCACACCGACGCCGCCTACGACGCCGGGGTGCTGGCCGAGGTGGCCGAACTCCACGCCGGAGCCGGGCCCTGGCTCGCCGGACTTGCCGGGTCGCTGCCCTGGCTGGGGGGGTACGCCGCGCGGCTCGACGAGGCCGCCCTCCGGGTGGCCGAGGGCGATTCCCGCTACATCGCCTCGCCCCGGGTGGACAGCTACCACAGCATCTGGTTCGAACTGCACGAGGACCTGATCCTGCTCGCCGGCCGTACCCGCGAAGAAGAGGTCGCCGCCGGCCGAGCCTGACGCCTACCGCCGAAGCCCGGCCCACTACCCTGGCCCTGCCGCGGGCGTAGCCGAATTGGCATAGGCGCCGGACTTAGGATCCGGTGGGCGCCAGCCCGATGTGGGTTCGAGTCCCACCGCCCGCACCGGCTCTCAGGCGAGTTCTGTCAGCGCGGTCAGCGCCCGTGCCCGATGGCTGATGCGGTTCTTCTCGTCCTCCCCCATTTCGGACAGCGTGCGACCCTCGACCGCGAAGATGGGGTCGTAGCCGAACCCCCCGCCTCCCCGCTCTTCTCTGGTGATGAACCCATCGAGCGCGCCCTCGGCCAGCACCTCCTCGCCGCCGGGCACCACGAGCGCCACCACAGTGCGGAAGCGGGCCCGCCGGTCGGTCGCTCCCTCGAGGGCTTCGAGCAGGGCGCGCCGGTTGGCGGCGTACCCGGCTTCGGGGCCGGCGTAGCGCGCCGCATGCACCCCCGGCGCCCCGCCGAGGGCGGCCACCTCCAGGCCGGTGTCATCGGCGACGGCGGCCAGTCCGGTCGCAGCGGCCACCGCCCGGGCCTTCAGCAGGGCATTCTCTTCGAGGGTCGCCCCGGTCTCCTCGACGTCGGGCCAGTCGAAGCCCTCGACCAACTCGACCCCCGGCGCCACCTCGGCCAGGACGGCCCGCGCTTCCCGCACCTTGTCGCGGTTCTTGGTGGCCAGCACCAGGCGTGGCGGCAGGCTCATGGCCCCGCCAAGGCCCGGCGCTGCGCCTCGATCAGGCCGGCCACCCCGCTCTCCGCCAGGTCGAGCAGGGCGCTCAGTTGCTCGCGGCTGAAGGCCCGGCCCTCGGCGGTTCCCTGGACCTCGACGAGGCCGCCGCCGCCGGTCATCACGACGTTCAGGTCGACGTCGGCCCCGGCGTCCTCCTCGTAGTCCAGGTCGAGCAGCGCGGTGTCGCCCACCAGGCCCACGCTCACTGCGGCGCAGTGGTCGACCACAGGATGAGCCGCCAGCAGTCCTTGCTCGACGGCTCCGGTGAAGGCGTCGTATAGGGCCAGCCAGGCGCCGGTGATGGCGGCGGTGCGCGTCCCGCCGTCGGCCTGCAGCACGTCGCAGTCGACCCGCACCGTCCCCTCCCCCATGGCCTCCCGATCGACCACCGCGCGCAGGGCGCGGCCGATCAGGCGCTGGATCTCCTTGACCCGGCCTCCGGAGACGGAACTGCGGGGGATCCGCTCCTTGCTGGACCCCGGCAGCATGGCGTATTCGGCGGTGACCCAGCCCCGGCCCTCGGCGCGCAGCCAGCGCGGGCCTTCGGGATCGAACGAGGCAGTGCACAGCACCCGGGTGCGGCCCATCTCGATGAGCACCGAGCCCGGGGTCATCTCGGTGTAGCCGCGCACCAGGCGCACCGGGCGCAACTCATCGGGGCCTCGTCCGAGTCTCATACTTCCACCTCCATGCCGGGAGCCGCCCACTGAACCGGGCCCCCGAAAGTCGCGGCGGCCTCGGCAGCAGAGCGAGCAGGGTCCAACATAGGGGCCAGGTGTGTCAGCAGCAGGCGCCCCACCCCGGCCTCACGAGCCAGGGTGCCGGCCTGGGCCGCGCTCAGGTGGTAGGGCCAGCCTCCGTCGGCCCCCTCACCCTGCAGGGTCGCCTCGCAGAGCAGCAGGTCGGCGCCGGCGGCCAGGGCGGGCAGGCCGCCGCCGGGCCCGGTGTCGGCCGAGTAGACCAGGCGGCGCCCCGGCACGGACACCGAGACGCCCAGCGTCGGCAACTGGTGTTGCGTGGCGGCGAAGGCCAGGGCGGCCTCTCCCACCTGCACCGAGTCGCCCGGCGCCACGGTCCGCCAGGCGAACACCCGGTGGAAGGCGTGGTCCTCACCCACCCCCAGGAAGGCGGCGAGGGCTGCGGCCACGCCGTCCGGGGCCAGGGCCGGCAGGCCGGAGCGGGAGTTGGGGCCGAAACGGAGCAGGTTGAACAGGTGGAACACGTCGGAGCAGTGGTCGGGATGGGCGTGGGTGACCACCAGGGCATCCAGATGCCCGGCCGGGTCGGCCTCCTGCCACGCGGCCACCGTCCCGGGCCCCGCATCGAGCATGATCCGGGTCCCGCCCGCCTCCACCAGGTACCCGGAGCAGGGTTGGCCGGGAGTGGGGTAGGTGCCGTTGGAGCCGAGAACCCGCAGCCTCACGAACGGCGAGTGTAGGAGCCCGGCCGAAGGGCCCGGCAGGGCCCAGACCGATACAACTACCCGCACAGTGCTATCTAACGTCGCGCGCCCAACCCCTGAGGAGGGACGAAATGAAGCGGCAGCGCACTTGGCTGCTCCTGGCCCTGCTGCTGGTGGTCGCCCTGGTCACCAGCGGCTGCTTCCAGATCCGGGCGTTCAGCATCACCCCCAAGAGCCTGGCGGCCAACGGGACCGCCCAGGTGAAGTTGAGCCTGTTCCCCTTGAGCCGGTCGACCCTCGACACGCAGGTGGGCCGGGTGGTGCTGCTGGTGGGGACCAGCAACATCGCCTACCAATACGCCTCCAACTTCGACCTCACCGGCAACTGGGGCGGGCCCGTGGGCAAGGCCCTGGCACCCGTGCTCCGGAACCTGATGCGCAGCGGGGGCGTCTGCTCGTCCAACGGCCTCGACGCGGCAGACATCACCGGCTACACCTGGCAGGCCATCGTCAGCACCGTGGACCTCGGCGCCGACCCGCCCACCGCCGCCCAGTTGGACGACGTGCTGCGCGTCAACCTGGGCTTCAAGGCGCCGGGCGATGCCGCCACCGGCCAGCGCGGGAACATCATCATCTTCTCCGGGGTCTGGGATGACGGACCCCTGGGCTCCCAGGCCGGTGTGCCCGAAGCGGGCGAGGTGGCCTGCACCGGCATGCTCACCTTCTCGGTCCCGTACACCAACTGACCGATCCGCCACCCAGGCAGGTCACGGGGCCCGGCCGAAGCGCCGGGCCCCGGCGCGCTCAGGGCATGGGGTGGGCGGCGAAGAACTCCCAGAGCAGCGCCGCGGCATCGATGGCGTCGGTGGTCTTGCCCCACGGCGTCCGGTCGCTCGAACCCGGCCAGCCGTGCCGGCCCCCCTCCACCCGGTACAGCAGGACGTCGGCTCCGGCGCCGCATCCGGCCCAGGATGCCCGAGTCACTTCGGGGGCCACACCTTCGACGGTGGGGGCCGGGGCGCAGCCGTTGCGGGCCACCCAGCCCGCCACGACCCCCTCTACTGCGGGCAGCACCTCCCCGAGTCCCTCATACGGCACGATCGGGTCGGCGGTGCCGTGGATGGCCAACACCGGCACCGGCCGAGCGGGATCGCAGGGCCCGCCGGGGTAGGCGGCGGCCACCGGCCCCACCGCGGCTACCAGGTCGGCGGCGTCGCAGGCGAGGCGGGCCGCCATGCCGCCCCCGTTGGAGAAGCCGGCGACGTATACCCGTCGCGGGTCGATGTCCACCGCGCCGGAGACCACCTTCACCAGGTCCCGGAAGAAGACCACGTCGAGGTCCCCCAGCAGCGGGCTGGAGATCCACCGCCGGGGGATGCCGGTCCCGTCGGGGTAGGCCGCCACGAAGCCCTCCTCCACCGCCAGCGCCGACATGCCCGAGGTGCGGTCGATCTCGGCGCCGCTGCGGGTGAACCCGTGGAGCACGACCACCAGGGGGGCGGGCTTCGCTATCGAGCCGGGGACGACCAGGTGGAAGCGGCGCTCCAGGCCCCCGGAGACCAGGTTCACCTCGTAGCGGCCCGGGCCGCCCACCACCAGCGGCGACGCCGGCGACACCTCGACCACGGTGCTGGTGGTCGCGGCGGGGACCGCCTCGGCCCCGCCGCACGACGCGGCGGCGAGCACCACCACCGCGGACGCTACCCAGGCCGTCGGTCGGGGCGGGGCGATGCGGGTCATGCTGCCTTTGTAGGCCGAAACGACCGAGCGAGCAAGCCCATCAGACGGACGAGGGGCTCGGCGGAGGCCGGACTCCGGCAGGGGTGGACCCAGCCAGAAGGCGGCTGAGGCGGCGGCGCTGCAGGGCGTTGGGGTGAGTCGGTGCAGCCGGCCCGAGATCCGCAACGCCGCAGGGTCCCCGGCCGGCGGCCGTTTCTCCTGAAGGGGCGCGCCGCCGCGATTCGCTCAGGGTCGAGAGAGGGAGGCGCCGCGACTGCGCCGCCGGCGGAAGGCCACCTCGTGGCCGGCCATTCCCACCGCGATGAGCGCCAGGCCCGCCAGCCACACCGCCCGGTCCACGAAGAAGGCCAGCGAGAGGCAGGCGACCAGGCCGGCCGCCGCCACCCAGCGGGGGAAGCGACGCTCCGCTATGGGGAGGCGCAGCGCCGCCAGGTTGGTCACCGCGTAGTACACGAGCACGGTGAACGCGCTGAACGACCAGGTGGTGCGCACGTCGCCCACCGTCACCAGGGCGCCGATGAGCACCGCCACCGCGACCACCGCAACCGCCGGGGTTCGGCCAGCCCGGTCCAGTCGGGCCGTTGGGGCCGGAAGGTCGCCACGGCGGCCCATCGCCAGCGCTACCCGCGACAGCCCCAGCAACAGGTTCAGCAGCACCCCGACCATGGCAGTCACCGCGCCCACTGCCACCACCCGGTCCACTCCCGGCAGGGCCAGGTCCCGCCCCACCACCTCCAACGGGGCCGCAGTCTTCCCCGCCGCCGCCAGCCCGGAGGCTCCGACCGCACCCACCCCCGTGCTCGCCACCAAGGCGTAGAGGCCCAGGGTGGCCAGCAGAGTGATCACGATGGCCCGCGGGATCGTGCGGCGGGGCTCCCGCACCTCCTCCCCCAGGGTGGCGATGCGCCCGTACCCGGTGTAGGCCACGAACATGAGAGCGGTCGCCTCGAGCAGGCCGGCCCCTCCCCCCGAGAAGAACGGGGCGAAGTTGGAGGGCTGCGTCGCCGCCGCCGCCGCCCCCGAGAAGAAGAGCAGGGTTCCCAGGGTCACCGCCACCATCACCGCGTTGGCCGCCGCCGAGAGCCGCGCTCCGGTCAGCACCACGCCCGTGAGCACCGCCACCGCCCCCAACCCCAGCCCCACCCGGGACCAGGTCCCGGCCCCCAGCCCCAGAACGAGAGCGGTGTAGCCGCCGAAGCCGCCTTCGCCGCCAGGAAAACCCATCCGGCGAGGAACCCGAAGTGCCGCCCGAGGTATCGGTACCCGTACTCGTACGTCCCCCCGCTCACCGGATGGGCCGCAGCCAACTGGGCACTGCTCAGGCCGTTGGCCGCCGCCACCCCGGCGGCCAGCACCACCGCGAGCACCACCGATGGGCCGGTGATCCCCGCAGCCACGCCGATGCTGACGAAAACCCCGGTGCCGACGATGGAACCGAGGCCGAGCAGCACGGCATGGCCCAGGCCCAGCACCCGGGGCAGACGGCGAGGCTCGACGAACGCGGCCACGGCCCTCCCGTCCCCTCCCTAGAAGTCCGCCAGGTGGCGGCGCAGCACGTCGAGGCCCACCGCGCCGATCTCCAGCAGACGGCCGTGGAACGCCTTGCGGTCGAAGGCGGCGCCGTGCCGCCGCTCCGCCTCGGCCCGCAGGTTGCGGATGGCCTGCTGGCCCACCTTGTAGGCGATGGCCTGGCCCGGCCAGCCGAGGTAGCGGATCACCTCGGACTCGGCCACCTCCGGCGCCTGAGCGGCGTAGTCAACGAGCATCTCCACTGCGGTCTCGAAGCGCCACTCCTCCCCCGGGTGAAAGGCCTGGCCCCCGGGTAGGCGGAGACCCAGGTGTGAGCCGATGTCGATGACCACCCGGCAGGCCCGCAGCATCTCTCCGGCCAGTTTCCCCATGAGGTAGTCGGGCTTCTCCAGGTAGCCCAGTTCCTCCATGATGTCCTCGGCGTAGAGGGCCCAGCCCTCGCCGCTCCCCGGGTACCACACCAGCATCTTCTGGTAGCGGCTGAGCCGCGCCGGCGAGACCATCTGGACACCGCACTGCAGGTGATGGCCCGGGAACCCCTCGTGGTAGTCGGTGGTCACCTGGTCGAAAAGGGGGATCACCTGCTGCTCCCCGATGGCGAACCAGACCGTCCCCGGCCGGGCGAAGTCCTCGCTGGGCCCCACGTAGAAGGCCCCCAGGGCCCCGCCGGGAGGCGCCAGCTTGACCTCCACCCGCCGGATCGGCTCGGGCACGTCGAAGTGCGTCCCCTGCAGGTCGGCCAGAGCCGTCTCCTGGCGGCTCTGCATCAAGGCCCGGAACTCCTCCGGGGAACCCGCGGCGCGCTCCGGATCCTCCGCCAGCAGGCGGAACGCCTCGGGCCGCGAGGCTCCGGGACGGATGGCAGCCGCCGTCTCGTCCATCCGCCGCAGCAGGCGGCCCACCTCCTCCCAACCCCAGGCATAGGTCTCCCGCAGGTCGGGGGCCGACCCCAGGAACCGGCGGGCCAGGCGGGAGTAGCGCTCCTCCCCCACAGCGTCGGCCTCCGCCGCGTCGGGCAGGTAGTCCCGCTCCAGGTACGCGGCGATCTCGCCGAAGGCCGCCCGGGCCCGGTCGACGCCTTCGGCCACCCTGCTGCCCAGCGCATCATCGCCGAGGCCCGCCGCCTCCCACTCGGCGGCGAGGCGGCGCAGCGACGAAGCCTCCCCCGCGGCGTGCCGGGCCTGACGCGCCCCTTCCACCGCCTGGCGGCGGGCCACCGCCAGGCCCCGTCGCCGCCCGTCCTCCAGGCGCTCGCGGTAGGCCGCGGCCGCCGCCGGCAGCCCTTCGAGCCGTGACGCCACCGCCTCCCAGTCTTCCCGGGATGCCTTGCCCATGTGCTCGAACACGTCGCGCAGGTGCTGCAGCGTGGAGTCGATGTTGTTGAGGTCGCGCAGGTGCTCGGAGGCGCCGAAGACGGTCAGTTCGTCCTCTATGGCGGCGACGGCCACTTCGGCGGCCAGGGCCCCCCACGGGTCCCCGCCGCTGGAGGCCGCCCGCACCCGCGCCGCCTGGTCCTGCAGGGCGGCGCGTCGGTGCTCGTAGCCCGCGGTGCTGAAATCGTCCCAGAGATGGTCGTAGCCCCGGATCCCCGCCATGGTGGCCAGGGTGGGCGATAGGGCTGCGGTCTCATCGACGAGGGAATCGCAGAGGGCGAAGATGTCCTGGGGCACGGGGCTTCCTCCGGTCGGATCGGCGGATCGACGCTAGTCGCTACGCGCCCCGGCGGCTCGCCTGCGGGCGGAGGGCGACTCGTCGCCCTTGTCGGCTCCCCCGGCGTAATCTCCGGCCGTCACCATGACCCCGCCGCGCCTGCTCACCATCATGGGATCGGGGGAGACCACCGCCACCATGGTCCCGGTGCACCGGGCCGTCTTCGAGCGGTTCCCCGGACGTGCCCGGGTGGCGATCCTCGACACCCCCTACGGCTTCCAGGAGAACGCCGACGAACTCACCGCCCGAGCCCGGGAGTTCTTCCGCACCAGCCTCCCCATGGCCCGGGTCGAGGTGGCCTCCCTCCGCTCCCCAGCGACACCGCCCGCCCGCCGAGAACAAGCCCTCGACACCCTGCGGCAGGCCGACGTGGTCTTCTCCGGCCCGGGGAGCCCCTCCTACGCCCTGCGCGTCTGGAAGGGGACCCCCGTCCCGGACATCCTGGCCGACAAGGCGGCGGCCGGAGGCGCGGTGACCATGGCTTCGGCGGCGTCGATCACCCTGGGCCGCTTCTCTTTGCCGGTCTATGAGATCTACAAGGTGGGAGCCGATCCGTGCTGGCTCGAGGGCCTCGACGTGCTCGGGGCACTGGGCCTCCCCGCTGCGGTGGTGCCCCACTGGGACAACGCCGAGGGAGGCACCCACGACACCAGCCGCTGCTGGCTCGGGGTGCCGCGCTTCACCGGATTGGTGGAGCAACTCCCCGCCGAGACGACTGTCATCGGCGTCGACGAGCACACCGCCGTGGTGCTCGACGCCGAGGCGTGGCGAGGAGAGGTGTGGGGGAAGGGAACGGTGACTCTGGTGGCTGCAGGCGAGACCACGGTCCTGGCGGCCGGAGACGCCTTCCCTTTAGGGCGGCTGCGCCCCCAACCCCGGGAGAACGAAGCCGCCCCCGTCGCAATGCCGGGCACACCGGCCACCGGATCGGACTCGGCCGCCCTGGAGACCGCCTTCGCCGCTGCGGTCGCGGCCGGTGACCGGCAGCGGGCCCTCGATGCCATCCTGGCCCTGGAGGACGCCCACGAGCAGTGGGACGAGCAAGACGCGGCCCGGGCCCACACGGTGCTGCGGGGCATGGTGACCCGCTTCAATGCCGCCCTGGCCGGGGCGGCCCCCACCCCAGAAGGGCGGGCGGCGGTGGTCGACTCGCTGCTGGAGGTACGCTCCCGGGCGCGCGCCGCCGGCCGCTGGGCCGACGCCGACGCCATTCGTCGCGCCCTGCTGTCGATGGCCGTCGAAGTGCACGACACCCCGGCCGGCACGGTGTGGGAGGTGGCCGGCCCCTGAGCGAACCCCCCGCGCCGAAGGCTGCCGGGTAGAAGAACTGCCTCACGGGTCTAACGTCGATGCCGACAGCATCGGATCTGGTCGCGCCTCGTCCCCGGGATGCCGGGGCGGCACCGGCCCGTGGCACCCCTGGAGGTCATCTTGCCGCTCCGCAGCCGACTCCTGACCCTGACCGCCCTCGCTGCCCTGGCCGCGACCGCCTGCGGGGGCGACGCCACCCCGGCCACCTCCACCACCGGGCCCACCACCACGTCCGCCGTCCTCACTACCACCACCGAGGCCGGCACCACCACCACCGAGGCCAGCACCACCACCGAGGCCAGCACCACCACCGCCGCCGGCCTCGGCTTCACGCTGGCCGAACTGGCCGAAGCCAGCACGGGACTGGTCGTCGAGGGCGACGCCCTGGTGAAGGCCGAGCAGCCCGCCTTCCTGGTCATGCCCGGGCTGAGGCGCAGCAGCGGCTTCGCCGTGGAGGTGCATTTCAAGGCCGGCGACGAGAAGGCGGGTGGCTTCCTACAGGAACGCACCGATGACGGGTGGGGCGACGTAGGGAAGTTCGTGAAGGCCGACTCGCAGGGGGTTGCCCTGTTCGAGCTTCGAGCCGCCGGGGCCGGGAACCGCCTGCGCATCAAGATCACGGGCGAAGTGGGCGCCAAGCTCCTGCTGGTTCGGGTGCTCACCTCCGCGCCGTAGCCCCGGCGGCGGAAGAGACCCCGGGCGTCAACGGGGGCCCGGCAGGGGCACGAAGACTCCGCCCGGCCGGACCAGGGCATCGACCACCGGAGCGATGGCCAGCCAGGCCACCAGGACCACCACGCCGGCCAGCACCACCGCTCGCAGCGCCGCCGTCCACAGCCCGGCGGCCGGACGCAGCCGCGGCGCCGCCCGCCGCCAGGGCACCCAGTCGCCCAGCAGACCCCAGCCCAGCATGGCGAAACCCTGCGTCCCCCCAATGGCCAGTTGCCCCCCGGCCCACACCGCGCCGGCGGACAACTGGCCCAGGGCGAAGACCCCCAGGCTCAACTGGCCCACCGCCACCACCCCGCGCGCCAGTTGGCCGACCGCCACTACCCCCGTGGCGCCCTGCCCCAGGGCGATCACCCCGGTGGGCAGAGCCCCCAGAGCGATGAAGCCCACCGGCTGCACTCCCACGGCGAAGAACTTCACGTCGGCAAATCTAGGAGGCCGGACGCCTTCTCGCCGGGATCCAGGGCGCCACCGACTAGGCTTCGGCCGTCCCAGGCTCTGCGTCATCATCCGCCGCCGTGCTGAAAGGCTCCACCGTGTCGTTCCCTCCCGCCCCCCGGGGCGGCTTCGCCGAGGATCGGGTCGTCTGGATCTTCGGCCACCCCCGGTCGGGCACCACCTGGCTGGCCCAGTTGCTTACCGACGGCCTCCACCTGAAGCTCTGGAACGAGCCGTACCTGGGGCAGTTCCTGGCCTTCACCAACACCCTGCGGGAGAACGAACCACGACGCTTCGAGGACCCCACCTTCTGGATGTCCCATCCCCAGGAGGCCAATTGGCGCGCCTCGCTGCACGCCTTCTTCACCGACGTCATCGCCCGCCAGGGAGGCCGGGCCCGAGGCTTCGCCGGCCTGGCCATCAAGGAGCCCAACGGCACCGTGGTGGCTCCCCTGATCCTCCAGGCCATGCCGCGGGCGAGGGTGGTCTTCATGCTGCGCGACCCGCGCGACGTCATCGCCTCCCTCATCGATGCCCGCAAGCCCGGATCCTGGATGCACGAACGGCTCACCGAGGAGTTCGACCGGGGCCGGGTGGTCCGCCAGTCCATCCGCCGCTTCGAGCGCATCGCCGGCCTCCTCGACGACCTCGAAACGGTGGCCGCCGGACGGTACTTCGAGATGCGCTACGAGCGCCTGCGCACCGATACCCTGACCGAGATGCGCTGCCTGGCGGAAACGCTCCGCCTGCCCTGCAGGGAGGACGATCTGCGGCAGGCCGTGGAGCGGCACGCCTACGAGCGCATCCCCGAAGAGCGCAAGGGCCCCGGCCGCTTCGTACGGACCGCCCGGGTGGGGGGGTGGCAGGAGGAGTTGGACCCGGCAGAGATCGCCGCCATCCACGATGCCCTGGGGCCGTTCCTTGCCGGGCGGGGCTACCCGGTACCGGCCCCGGCAGGCGAGGAGCGGTGATGCCGTCGCCGCCGCGGCGGCGGCTGCGGCTGCGGGACGGGGACGGCCCATGCTGATCACGAAGCAGTTCGTCTTCGTGCACATCCCCAAGACCGGGGGGGAGTTCCTCCGCCAGGCCTGCGCCCGGCACCTCCCCGGCGACTGGATCGTCTCCACCGACATTGCCAAGCACGGCGTCGACACCGAGATCCCGACCGAGTACCGCCACCTGCCCCGCTTCTCGCTGGTGCGCAACCCGTGGGACTGGCACGTCTCCTGGTACCACTACCTCATCGGCTCCGGCCGGCCCGAGGCCCACCGCGAACGGGTCCGCCGGGCCAACCCCTGCTTCGCCGCCCTCTCCGACGACTTCGCCGGGGACTTCGCCGGCACCATGCGGCGCCTCTACACCCCCCGCCCGGCCATGGACCTGCTCACCCTGCACCTGCGCAATCAGGTCGGGGCCAGTCTCAGTGCGGGGGAGATCACCATGGGGCGCTTCGAGACCCTCCGCGAGGACTTCCTGTCCTTCCTGGCGGACGCCGGGGTCCCGGTGAGCGAGGAGTTCCGCGCCGACCTCCTCGAGCGCCCTGCGGTCAACCGCAGCCATCGGGACCGCTACCCGGCCTACTACGACGACGACACCCGCGACCTGATCGCCCGGCTGTCGGCCGACACCAGCGCCCGGTACGGGTACTCCTTCGACGACCCGTCGGACGGGGCTGCAGACCCGGCGCCTCCGGCGAGGGAGGCCGTCTCCCTGGGAGCCGCCGCCCTGCGGGAGGAGTCCCCCGCCGCCACGACGCTTCCCTCCCCGGTGGCCGGCACGGAGAGCGCCCCGCCGCCCCTGCTGATCCTGGGCGGCCATCGCTCCGGCACCAGCCTGGTAGCCGGGCTCCTCTGGCACGCCGGCCTGCACCTGGGCACCCTGCTGGGAGCCGGGCCCGACAACCCGCGCGGCTTCTTCGAGTCGGTGGACGTGCTCGCCGCTCACGAAGCCATCCTCTTCGGCCAGGACCGCGACTGGACCTGTCCGCCCCACCGCTTCGACCCTCGCACCGCCGACCTGACCCTGCTGCGTCGGGCGGCCGCCGGCCTGGCCGGCGGCGGCGGCTCCTGGGGGGTGAAGGACCCCCGACTCCTCTTCCTGCTGCCGGCCTGGGTGGAGGCCGTCCCGGCGATGCGCTTCATCGGGGTGGTGCGCCATCCGGCGGCGGTGGCCCGCTCCCTGGAGAAGCGCAACGGCCTCGCCCCTGCCGCCGCCCGGGCCATCGCCGACTTCTACCTCGCCCGCCTGGCCGCCTTGCACCGGGCGCTGTCCTTCCCCCTGCTCGGCTTCGACGGCCCGAGCGAGGAGATCCTGGCGCGCACCCGGGCTCTGGTCGAAGTCCTCGGCCTGTCGTGGGACGAGGCTGCCGCCGCCTCGCTCTTCGACCCGGCTCTCCGTCACCAGAAGGCGGAAGGAGCCGGGGGGGCGGACTACGACGCCCTCATGAACGCCCTTGCCGACGGCGTGGAGGCGCCCCGGGTGATCTCCTCGGCCGAAGTCGCCGCCGCCTTGGCCTCTCTCCCCGACCCGGAGAGCGCCGCGCTGCCGCCGACCCTGGGCCCGTGGTTCCTCGAGCGGCGCGCCCGGCTCTGGGAAGCCTTCACGCCCTCCCTCCCTCCCGTGGGCCGGGTGCTCGACCTGATCCCGGAAGGGGCGGCCCGCGAACCCCTCCTCGCCGGGGTCGACCCGGCGGAGATCGATCTCGCCGAGTTCACCGTCGCCGGCGAGTGGCGGGGAGGCGACCCGGCCGTCCGCTACACCCACGCCCTGCTCACCGGCGTCGCCGAGACCCTGCCCTTCGCCCGGTTGGAGGACCTGTTCTCCCGGCTGGCCGATAGCACCACCTCCGATGCGGCGGCGGTGCTGGACGCCCTGCTGGTCGACGGGCTCCGCTCCCCCCGCCGCAAGCACTGGGGCCGCCTCGCTGCCGGCTCGGCGCGGACGGGCCCCCTGCACCATCACCACCTCGACGAGATCGAGCTGGCCGCCCTCGAGGCCGACTGGCTGGTGGGGGACGTCGAGTTCAACCCGGAGGGCCGCAGCCGATTGCTCCTGGTGAAGCAGGCCCACCGCCGCGCCCCCGGGTGGACGACCTCCAGCGAGCGCCGGCAGCAGCAGCAGGCGGCGGAGCGCGCCAGGTCCCAGTTGGAGCGCGAGCGGGAACACCACCGCACCGCCTACGACGCCCTGCTCGAGGAGAACGCCGCCATCCGGCAGAAGCACTACGCCGCCCTGGAGGAAGTGCGACGCTTGCGGCGTCTGCGCAAGGTGCGCGGCTGGCTCGGCTTCCAAGCGCGTCGCCTGCGGCCCTCGCGCCTGGCCCGGGGCCTCCGCCGGCGGGGCCGACCCCGGAGGGGCTGAGACCGTGCCCCGGCCACCGGTCGACGTCGTCGTCCCCGTCTACAACGGCCACGATGCGACGCGTCGCTGCCTGGAATCCGTGGTGGCCCACACCACCGGGGAAGGAGTGCGCCTGGTGGTGGCCGACGACGCCAGCCCCGACCCGCGTATCCCCGGGCTCCTGGCGGGCTTCGCGGCGCGCGATCCCCGGGTCACGGTGCTACGCCGCCCGCGCAACCTCGGCTTCGTGCGCAACAGCAACGAGGCCATGCGCCAGGCCCCGGGCGATGTGGTCCTGCTCAACAGCGACACCGAGGTCCCTCCCGGCTGGCTGGAGAGGCTGCGCTCCGTCGCCCACTCGTCGCGGCGCGTGGGTTCGGTGACCCCGCTGTCCAACAACGCCACCATCTGCTCGGTGCCGCAGTGGCTCGGCCCCAACCATTTCCCCCCCGGAGTAGGCCTCGCCCTGCTCGACGAGGTGGCCCGGGCCTCCGGCACCGGCGAGCGGATCGAGATCCCCACCTCGGTGGGCTTCTGCGTCTACTACCGGCGGGACGCCCTGGACGCCTGCGGCCTCTTCGACGAGGACCGCTTCGGCGCGGGCTACGGCGAGGAGAACGACCTGGCCTGCCGGATGCGGGACGGCGGCTACCTGAACCTGCTCTGCGACACCCTGTTCGTGTGGCACGAGGGCGGGGTGTCCTTCGCCGAGTCCGGCGGCGGCGACCTGGCCGGGAACCTGGATCGCCTGGCCGGGGCCTGGCCCCGCTACCACGAGGTCGTCCGCGGTTTCATTCGCCAGAATCCCCTCTGGGGGGTGCAGAGCCGCTTCGGCCTCGAGTTGCTGCGGCGCACCAAGTCTCCGCGGCGGCGGATCCTCTACCTGGTCCACAATCGCCTGTGGGCCGGGATCATCGGCGGCACCGAACTCCACGCCGGCGATCTGATCGACTCGCTGGGGGAACGGATCGACCCCGTGGTCCTGAGCTTCGACCCCCAGGCCCGGGGCACCTTGCAGTGGCGCCCCGGCGCCGGCACCCGGCTGGAGTTCCCCTTCGAGCCGGGCAGCGTCTCCGACCCCTACCCCTGGGTGGGCCGCCTCCTCGACACCGGGATCGACCTGCTCCACGTGCAGCACCCCATGCGCACCCCCCTCCCGGTGCTGGGAGCCCTGCTCGAATCCGCCCACCGCCGGAGCATCCCCATCGTCTGGACGCTCCACGACTACTTCGCCCTGTGCCCCGGCGCCCAGTTGCTCGACGCCGCGTCGGGCGCTCCGTGCACCAGCCTCGCCGGGGGACCGCCCTGCCCCGGCTGCGAAGACCGGGCCCGCCGCCTCGCCGGATGCGCCGTGTCCGAGTGGCGCGATGTGTACCGGGGCCTGCTGGGACGCGCCGACGCGCTCATCACTCCCTCGGCGGCCGCCCGGGAGATCCTGGCGGCGGCCATGCCCGAGCTGCGGCCTCGCTTCACGGTACGCCCTCACGGCGTCGCCGAAGCCTGCGTCCTGCTGCCGGCGGCCGGGCGAGGCCGGCACGTCGCCGTGCTCGGCTACGGCGGGCGTCACAAGGGCGACGACTTGCTCGAACGGGTCATAGAGGCCCTCGACGACCAGGGGATCACCTGGCACCTGTTCGGCCGCGAGCGCTTCGGCAAGAAGGCGCGCCGCCGGGTGGTCCTCCACGGCACCTATCGGCGTGAGGAACTGCCCGGGCTGCTGGCGGCGGCCGGGGTGGACCTGGTGCTCCTCCTCTCCCCCTGGGCGGAGACCTACTCCTACACGCTATCGGAGGCCTGGCGCCTGGGCCTCCCCGTGGTCGGCTCCGACCTGGGCGCCATCGGGGAGCGCATCCGCAGCCTGGGCGGGGGAATCACCGTGGACCCCTGGGACCCGGCGGCGGTGGCGGACGCGCTGGCGCGCCTGCTGGCCGACCCCGCTGCCCTCGCCGCCCTCCGCCGGCAGGCAGCGGCCATCGGGCCCACCCTGCCCACGCCGCAGGAGATGGCCGACGAGTACCAGACCGTCTACCGCGCCCTCGCCCCGGAAGCCCGGGCGGCCGCCGGCGACCCCTTCCCCGTGGAGCCCGACCCCGCCGAGATGCAAGGCTGGATGGGCTCGTTTCGCTCCCCGCTGCGCGCCTGAGGGGGCGGCGCCCTCTCGACACCCCGGCCGGCGGCCTCACTCCCCGGCGCCCATCTCCTCCAGGTAGGCCGCGATCGAAGGGAGCCCCACCAGTTTCTCGTGGAAGAAGTTGTTGACCAGATTGATCACCCGCTCCCGGGCCGCCTCGACCGCCGCCGAACGCAGCCCACTCTGCCCCTCCCGGACCAGGGTGTCGCGCAGTTGCAGCACCAGGCGCACGATCTCCTCCTCCTCCGGACCTTCGAGCGCCCGGATCACGTCGAGGATGAGGCCGTCCACCTGGGCCAGCACCGTCTCCAGCGAGATGGCCGACCCCGGCTCGGCAGCCTCCTCCACGGTGCGCAGCACGGCATGCACCTGGTAGAGCACCGCGGTCGGCTCGTCGAAGAGCTCCCTCAGGAAGGCGGCCTCCACGTAGCGCCCGCTGAGGCGAAACACGTTGTACATGCGCTTGGCGGCCTTCCCGTAGTTGCGCGGGTCGCGGGCCACGTACTTGCGGACCTCGGCCTCGAGTTGCGCCACGTACTCCGCCAGGGCGTCGGGCGAGACGTGGCGCACCAGCTTGGAGAAGACGGGCACCGACTCCGCCTCCAGGTACACCTCCTGGAAGTAGGGGTCGAGGTACCCGTCGAGCGGGGTGATGCCGCCGTCGGGGGCCTCCCAGGTGACGTCGAGCATGTTCGAAGCGTTGGCCACCTGGCGCCGCACCGGGTCGGCCACCACCCAGTCGAGCTTGCACCATCCCGGGTCGAGGGCCACCTCGTCCCAGCCGACCTCGACCTCCTCGCCGTCGGGAGTCCGCCCCACCAGCCTCCCGGCGACGATCTCCTCGGGTTTCCAGGCGATGGGGGTTCCCGCCCGGCAGAGCCGGCCGTCCCGTTCCAGGTCGCGGGGGTAGTTGCCGTACTTCACCTCGATGAGCCGGTAGGTCTCCCCGGTGAGAGTGGCCAGGGCCTTCTCCCGCATCAGGGTGGCGAGACGGCGGCAGGCCTCCTCACGGGTGGCCGCCAGGAGGTTCACCCGTTCGAAGTAGTCGCAGTCCCCCGGGTAGGTCTGGATCTTCGATTGGGCGGCGGATCCCGACAGGGCCAGCGCCGTCTCCACACCGGGCGCGTCGTCGAAGCCCACCAGACGGCCCACGGCGCGGAAGTGGGCCAGGTCCTCCGGGCTGAAGTCGAGCATCGAGACCCGGTGGCCGAAGACCCCGGTGGCGTCGTCGACCACCAGTTCCTCGCCCTCGGCGGCGGCCACCGCCGCCAGCCACTGCAGGGCATCGGCCTCGTCCAACTCCACGCCGAGGCGGTGGGCGGAGGCGACGATCCGGTCGAGGTCGGCGCGGGGGGTGGGATCGGGGCTCACTGGGATACCTCCTGGCGAGGGGAACGGCGACGCCGGGGAGGGACCCCGGCCAGCACACGGCGGAAGATCTCGGCCTGGAGGAGAGCATCCTCCAGGGCGTGATGCGGCAGAGTGACCTCGAGGCCGAGACGGCCGGCCACGGCGGCGAACGAGGTCCGCTCCCACGGCTCGCCGGTGACGCCCATGTACAGGGCCTTGATGTCGAGGGCGGCATGCCCGAAGGGGTTGGGTACCCCGAAGCGCGCCAGGTAGTCGGCGACGAACATCCAGTCGAAGGGTGCATTGAAGGCCACGAACACCGGCCGGCGATCGGGGGGTGTCACCTCCGTCACCCAGGCGGTGAAGCGGGCCAGGGCCTCAATGGGGGGCGCGCCGTGGGAGGCGAGGTCCTCGAGAGAGAGGCCGCTCACCGCCAGCGCCGCCGGATCCGCCTCCAGAGTGGTGGGCCTGAGTTCGGCGTAGAAGGTCTGCCGGGGATCGTCCACCAGGCAGGCGCCGATGGCCAGCAAGGCGTAAGAAGCCGGGACCGGCCCGGCCGTCTCCACATCCACCGAGATGTAGGCCTCAGGCACCCCCGGCACGCTAGCCGCGTGGGCGGCCAATCGGGACGGCCGGTCGGGTCCTCCGGGGCGCCGCGCCGGCGGGCGTGCCACCATTGGTGGGATGCACCGGCTTGCCCTCGTGCTCCCCCTGATCCTGGCCGCGGGCTGTGCCTCCGCCCCCGCCTCCTCCGGTCAACTGGAGCGGCCCGTCCGCCTGCTCATCGCCGGCACCGTCGACTTGAGCGGTGACGCCGCCGCCGTGGCCACCGCCGACCCCGAGGGGATCTTCCGGGAAGTGCGCCGCGCCGCCCGCCGCGCCGATCTCGCCGTGGTCGCCGCCGCCGACGCAGAGGCCGGCGCGCTCCTGGCCGCGGCCGGGTTCGACGTTGTCGCCTGTCCCCAGCCGCACTCCCTCGACACCGGAACTCCGGCGACGCCGCGCCTGCGCTGCTCCGGGATCCCCGGGCCGCCCGACGCCTGGTCGCCTGGTCCCACGCTGGGCCTCTCCGTAGCCTCGCCCGGCCTCTTTCGCTCGGCGCCGGAGGTGACGGCTGCCGTCGGAGGAGGCCCTCCGGCCGCGACGACGTCCCATAGTCGGTTCGGCCGGACCAGTCTCACGGTCGCCGGCCTGGGCGCGCTCCTCTCCGGCGACGCCGCCGGCGGCGGCGCCCTGCTGGAGGTGCTCGCCGATGCCGAGGGGGTGCTCGCCTACCGGCTGGGAAGGGTGGCTCACCGCGACTTCCGGGTGCGCTTCTCGGGCTGGGCCCTCCCCGGGGGCGACGCGGTGCTGCTGGACGGGGAGTGGTGGGCGCTGGCCCGCTCCTTTGATCCCGTTCCGGTGCTCCGCCCGCCCGCCGACCTCGCCTTCACTCGGGGCGACCTCGTCGCGGCTGCGGTGGGTGACCTCACCGGCGACGGGGACCCGGACCTGGTGGTGTCGTACCGCCACCCCTTCCGCCCCTCCGCCCTCAGCGAAACCCGCCCCGGCATCGTGGGGGTGGACTCTCGGGGGCGCAGCGCCCACCTCGGGGTCTTCACCCTCGGCGGTCGTGCCCGGTGGGCGGCCGGCTACCTGCCCCGTCCGGTGGGCGAACTGGCCGTCTGCGACGGAGCGGTAGCGCTGGCCTACACCGCCCTCGACGACCCGGAAGTGGTAGCCGCCGGCGCCGCCGTCTGGGACGGCCTCGGGCTGCGCCCCGTCCGGGAGCTTCCCGGCTTCGGGGAGCCGCGTTGTGCCGACGTCGACGGCGACGGGCGCCTCGATCCGGTCATCCTGGGCCGCTCGCCCTGAGGCCGAGTCGCACGCACTGCGCTTCAAGGACGATACTGGGGACGGCACCTCGACCGGGGAGTCCCCATGCGCCGCGCCCGCCGCCTGCTGCCCGTCCTCCTGGCCTGTGTCCTGCTCGCCGCCTGCAGCGGGGACACTGCCTTCTCTACCACCACCGCTGCTCCCTCCACCACCACGGCTCCCTCCACCACCGCGCCCCCCGCTACCGGCGCGACGACCACCACCACCTCTCCCCCCACGACCACCACTACCGGAGCCACCACCACCACGCTGCCGGAGGGAGAGGCCAGTCCCCTGCCCGATGCCCTCCCGGGGAGAGCCGGCTTCGGCTCCTTCATCCCCATCCCCCTGCTCGACGACGGGCCCACGGTGGTCCCCGGCCACCCCACCTCGCTGGGTGAGGTCTACTGGGAGTTCAAAGTCACGGACTGGTCCGGGACGAACCTCCGGAGCCGTCTGGAAAGTGAAGGGTTCGCCCTCGACGGCTCCTGGCCCCAGGACACGCTGCACCCCATCTACACCTACCGGGCCCGCTACGCCGACGGCCCGGTATACGTCACCACCGACGCCGGGTACCACATGTGGCACCTGGTCTTCTCCAAGGCTTTGCGCGACATCGAGGCGCAGGCCCTGCTCCCCCGCCTCGAGGAACTCGTCGGCGGCCTGGCCCAGGCCGCTCGGGAGCAGCGCGCCGCCCTCGCCGGCACCCCGGCGGCGGCCGCCGCCGACGACGTGGCCCAACACCTGGAGGCGGTGGCCACCCTGCTCGGCCTCGACGTGGGAGAGATCGGGGCACGGGCGGCCGAGGAAGTCGCCCTGGCCGAACTGCACGCCGCCTTCGCCGTGTCCCCCACCCTCGGGGTGGAGGTGGACTACACCCTGGCCGCGCCGCGCGGCCACTACACCCGCAGCGAGGACCTGACGCGGTACTTCCGCGCCATGGCGCTGCTCGGATCCACCCCCTTCCCCATCGCCGATCCGCAGGCATTGGCTCGCGGGGTACTGCTCAGCGTGCTCCTCGTCGAGGACGCCGCCCTGCTCGACGCCTGGGAGCGCATCTACGAGTCCACCTCCTTCCTGGTGGGAACGGCCGACGACTACACCCCCCTGGAACTGGTGGCGGCCGGGGCGACCTGGTGCTGCTCCGAAGGCGGGGTCGACCCGAGCCTGCTGGCCGACGACGGGTTCCTCACCGCCGTAGCCGACGCGCTGCGCGCCGCCCGCCCGGTGCTCATCGACGCCGAGGCGGCCTCGATGCGGACCATGGGGGCGCGGTTCACCCTCGACGCCTTCCTGCTCGACCAACTGGTTCACCCCCAGGTGTGGTCGCGCCTCGAGGCCTCGGTGCTCGACGTGGCCGCCGCCATGGGCTCCGACTGGGCCCTGGGGATCCAGCAGGCCGCCGGCGTAGCCGAGGCCTATCCCGAGTACCCGGAGCGGCTGGCTCTCCTGCGCGAACTGGTCGCCGCCAGGCCCGCAGCCGACTGGGGCTCCACGGTGTACGACGCCTGGCTGTACGCCATCCTCCCCATGTGGCTCCCCCACGGCGGTCCGTTCCCGGACTACATGCAGAGCGAGGCGTGGGCGGCCCGGGCCCATCAGGGGGGCTTCGGCTCCTACACCGAGTTGAAGCACGACACCGTGCTCTACACCAAGCAGGCCTTCGCCGAGGGGGACGAACCGCTGCCCCCGGCCCCGCCCCGCCACTGGGTGGAGCCCGACCCCGTCCCCTTCGAGCGCCTCGCCGAGGCCGCCGGCCTCCTCCGCTCCGGCCTGGCCGGCCGCGACCTCCTGCCCGCCGCCACCGCCGAACTGCTCGACCGCCTGATCGCCATGGAAGCCCGTTTCGGGCGCATCGCCCGCGACGAACTGGCGGGGAGGCCCATCTCGGCCGCCGACAACGACTGGCTGGCCGGGATCGGCAGCGAGTTCGAGCTCATCTGGCTGCTCGCCGGAGAGGGACAACCCGACGAGATGGGCATGGGCGGGTTCGCCGGAGATCCCGACAGCAAGGCTCCCGTGGTGGTGGACATCTTCTCGAACCCGTGGGACGCCCTGGAGATCGCCACCGGCGGCTTCGACACCATCTACGTGCTGGTGCCCAACGACGCCGGGCACTTCCAGGTTGCCGTCGGCGGCACTTATGCCTTCTACGAGTTCTGGGTGCCGCGCGGCGAGCGCCTCACCGACGAGGAGTGGCGGGAGATGTTGATGGAAGGCGAGGCCCCCGATCGCCCGGGGTGGCTGGCGACCCTCTACGACTGAGCGGCTGCGGTCTCCGCGGCCTCGGCTTCCGCAGCCTCGGTCTCCGCAGCCTCGGCGCCGGGGGCATCGGGCCCCAGGCCCAGGGCGGCTGCCGCCTGGCAGAAGTTGGTGAGCTGTTCCGGTGAGAGCCCGGCCGGGTCGAGGGCGTCCTCTTCTCCGGCCAGGAGTCGCTCCCACGGCTGCGTCTGCCGCCGCGGCAGACTCCCCAGCCGCAAGGCGTAGCCGTCCGCAAACCTCAGCCTGGCGCTCTCGAGCAGAGGCCCCCGCCGGACCTTGATGGCCTTCAGGTCGGCGGCCGGGTACTCGTGGCGGGTCATCTCCCGCCCAGCCCGGAAGGAGCGCTTGGAGAGGATCACCCGGTCTCCCACCAGGAGGGCCACGAAGGGCCGGGCCCCGCCCCCGAGGCGCGACCACCACGAGGCCTTCACCCCCAGCAGGCCGTAGCGCGGCCTCTCCTCCGCGGGCAGGCCGACCAGGTAGGCCCGGAAGGCCTCCAGATCCTCTGCCAGCAGTTGCTTCCAGATCGGACGGGCCACGGGTGCTCCTTTCCTAGTCGCGCCAGAAGGCGGTGCCGATGGCCGAGGGCGGGTCACCGCTGAGCAGCCTCCGCCAACGGGAGTAGCGGTCGGCAAGGCGGCGCGACCAGTCCTGGGAGACGAGCAGCAGGGCGAAGATCATCAGGGCGAACGGGGTGATGGGCAGTATCTGAGAGAGGTCGGGGAGCTGCGGCTGCAGCTTCAGGGCCAAGACGGAGAGGGCCCCGAAGAGGTAAGCGCCCGCGGCGGCCCGCACCGGATGCCAGCCCCCGAAGATGACGATCGCCAGGGCGATCCAGCCGTAGTTGGTGGTGAGCCCCTCTCGCCACCCGAAGCGCACATCGAGGGAGAACGCGGCGCCGGCGAGGCCCACCAGGGCGCCGCCCAGCACGGTGTAGAAGTAGCGCAGGCGATTTACCGCCAGGCCGCGGGCGTGCGCCGCCTCGGGCCGCTCCCCCACGCCCTGCAGCTCCAGGCCCCGGCGGGTGCGGAAGACGAACCAGTAGCCGAGCAGAATCGCCAGGAAGCTGCCGTAGACCGAGAGGTTGTGGTCGAAGAAGATGGCCCCGAATCTGAAGCTGCCCACCTTTGGAATCCTGAGCGAGAGGTCCTCGAGCCAGGGTATGCCTAGGTGGGGCACCCCGGCCGCCCTCACCCCCACGTAGGACCGGCCCAGGAACGAGGCCAGGTTGGCGCCGAGGAGGGTGAGCACGAAACCAATGGCGATCTGGTTGAGCCGCAGTTCGATGGAAGAGAAGGCGATGACCAGGGCCATGGCCATGGAGACCAGAGCCGCCACCACGAAGCCGAGCAGGACGCTGCCGGTCATGAAGGCGGTGGCGAAGCCGGCCATGGCCGACAGCATGATGCTGCCGTCCAGGGAGAGGTTGATGACCCCCGCCTTCTCGGTGATGGTCTCTCCCACCACGGCGTATACCAGGGGGCTGGCTGCGGCCACTATCGAGGCCAGCGTGGCCACCACGAAATCCAGCGTCTCCTGGTGCACGGCCTCACCCCCCCTCTTCCGCGCGGCGCCGGCTCAGATGGGCGCGGCGCAACTGCCAGCCTCCGACGAGCAAGGCGCAGAGAACCAGGACCCCCTGGAGCACCCCGGCCAGCGATGAGTGCAGTTGCAGACGCAACTGCAGTTGGGTGCTACCCACCGAGATCACCGCGAAGAAGAAGGCGATAGGGGCGATCCACACCGCCCGGAAGCCGGCGAGGAGCACCACCAGGATGCCCAGGAAGCCGTAGCCGCCCGACACCGCCGGGACCAGTTTGTGGTGGAAGCCCGCGGCGTGCAGAGCGCCGCCGAGGCCGCCCAGCGCCCCGCAGAGGGCGAAGGCGGCCAGCAGGTGCCGGTTGGTGGTGATCCCCATGAGGAAGGCGCTGCGGCCGTTGCGGCCCACTGCCCGCAGGCGCAGGCCGAAGCGGGTTCCTCGCATCAGCAGGTACACCCCGACCACCAGGGCGACGGCCAGCCCCAGCGCCACCCACGAGAAGCGCCACCCGCCGGCCCGGGGCAGCCAGGCTTCCCGCCGGAAGAGGTCGGTGCCGCTGGTGGAGGCGCTGCCCGCCCGCTGCCAGGGGCCGATGACCAGGTACACCACCAGGCCGGTGGCCACAAAGAACAGGCCCAGGCCGCCGAAGATCTCGTTCACCCGCCCGTACACCCGCAGCACTCCCACCAGGAGCCCCCACAGCATCCCCCCCACCGCCCCGGCCAGGATGAGGAGCGGGATCACCAGCAACGGGGGCCCGATGACGGTCCGGGCCACCAGGGCTCCGGCCACTGCTCCCACGATGATCTGCCCCTCGATGCCGATGTTCCACAGCCCGGCGGTGAAGGTCACCACCAGGCCCGCCGCGGCGAGCACCAGGGGCACCCAGACCATCAAGGTGGTGGAGAGCCCGGCTTGGCTCCCCAGCGCCCCCTGGAAGATGAGGCGGAACACCTCCAGAGGGGGAGCGCTCACCGAGATGAGGAGGAGAACGCCCACCACCAGAACGAGGGCGAAGGGCAACAGTGCGGTGGCGGCGCTCCGGGACCGGGCCAGCACGCTCACCGGGGATCCTTCCCGCCGATCAGGTACCCGAGATCCTCGCCGCTGATGGTCTCGGCGGGGACCTCGCGCAGTACCTTCCCGGCGAAGAAGACCAGGATGCGGTCGCTGTAGCGGAGCAGTTCCTCGAGGTCGGAGGAGGCGAAGACGATGGCGGTGCCCCGGCGGCTGCGCTCCAGGAGGCGACGCCACACCCAGTCGGCGGACTCGAGGTCGAGGCCCCGGGTGGGGTGCTCCATGAGCAGCACCTGCACCTCGGAGGGCATCAGCGAAAGGAGCAGGCGCTGCTGGTTGCCGCCGCTGAGCTCCTCGGCCGCCGAACGCGGGGAGCCCACAATGAGGTTCTCCGCGATGGTCGCGGCGGCCTCGGCTTCGGCCTGGGCCCAGTCGATCACGAAGCTCCCCCCCGGGGAGGCGAGCAGGAAATGCTCGGTGAGAGTGAGGCCGCTGATGAGGCCCTCCTCCAGGCGCCCGGCGGGCAGGAAGTGCACCCCGGCGCGGCGGAACTCCCGGTAGCGCGCCCGGGTGAGGTCGCGTCCGGCCACGCGGATCCTCCCCTCCGCCGGCCGCTGCAGCCCGGCACAGGTGCGCAGGAAAGGCCGCTGCCCGCTGCCCTCGAGCCCGGCCAGGCCGATCACCTCACCCCGGCCGACGGCGAGCGTGTGCGACTCGGCGACGCCGCGGTCGGCAGGGCGCATCCCCTGCAACTCCAACACCGCGTCGCCGGGCGCGGCCCGCTCCCGCACCACCGGCACCTGCACCCGGCCGAACATCATCTCCACCAGGCGCTCGGTAGGGCAGGGCAGATCCGCCTCGCCCACCACCCTCCCTCGCCGCATCACCGTCACCCGCCGGCAGAGCGCCTCCACCTCCTCGAGCTTGTGGGAGACGAAGGCGACGATCATCCCCTGCTCGGCCAGGGCCCGCAAGGTGGCGAAGAGACGCTCCTGCTGGGTGGCGGAGATGCCGGTGGTGGGCTCGTCCAGGATGAGCACCCGGGCGCCCAGCCACAGCAGCCTCACGATCTCCAGCTGCTGGCGCTCGCCCACGGTGAGAGAGCGGGCCGGCGCCTCCGGGTCGAGGCGGAAGCCGAACTGGTCCGCCATGCGCTGCAGGTCGCGGCGCGCCGCCGCCCGGCGCACCCGTCTTCCGCTGCCGAGGATGAAGTTGTCCAGGACGGTGAAGGGGAGGAAGACCAGGGGATCCTGGTGCAGCATGCCGATGCCGGCCCGGATGGCGGCCCGGGTGGAGCCGAGCCGAACCGGCCGGCCGTCGAGGAGGACCCGACCCGAGTCGGGAGCCACGAAACCGGAGAGCACCTTCATGAGGGTGGACTTGCCCGCTCCGTTCTCCCCCAGCAGCCCGTGGATGGACCCGGCCTCGAGGATCAGGTCGACGCCATCGTTGGCCCGCACCGAGCCGTAGCGCTTGTGGATGCCGCGCAGTTCCAGGCTCATCGTGGCCGGCAGGCTAGAGGGCCGGGCTCCCCACCGCCATACCGGAGAGGGGAAGGCCAGCGGCCTTCCCCTCTCCAGCAGCAGTCGGGCAAGGGCACTAGCTGGGCCGGCTGGCCCCCACCATGCCTTCGAGCAGTTGCTCCATGAACCAGACCTGCACGTCGGTGGCCACTTCGCCGTCGCCCAGGAACGGGGTCCCGTCCTGGTAGTTCAGCGGCCCGGTGAACAGGTTGATCGAGCCGTCGGCCAGGCCGTCGATGAACTGCTCCAGCAGTGCCAGGTTCTCGCCCGTAAGGGCCGTCCCGGGGAGGAACCCGATGCCGGAGGTCTCCATGTTGTTGATGTCGTCCCAGTCGGGACCGAACCACTCCCACTCGGCCCGGAAGGTGCCGTCGAGCACCGACTGGGCGAGACGCAGGTAAGCCGGGTTCCAGTTGAAGTAGGGAACCCCCAAGCACACCTGCGGCGCTTCGTCGCAGGCCCCGTGGTAGTCGTAGGGGATGGCCCACACCGTGGCGCCGGCCGCGCTGCGCTGCCCCGCCACCACCAGGGCTTCGGTGGTGTCGATGCCGGAGATGATGACGTCGATCCCGCTGTCCACGAAGTCGTTCGCGACCTGGGTGGGATCGATGGTCAAGCCGGGGATGTGGAACCAGAAGCCGATCCAGTCGACCCGGAAGGCCAGGGTGGCCGGATCCTCGCCGCGGAACTCCTCCCAGCAGTACCGGGCGCCCAGGTAAGCGGCACTGGCCAGCCGCAGGGTCTCGGCGTTGATCAGCGGGCCCAGGAAACCGATCTTGCCGGCCTCCGAGGAGAGGGCGGCCGCGCAACCGGCCATCATCTTGCCGTACTCCATGCGGCCCATGGTGTTGGCCAGGTTGGCCAGGTCGGGCCGGTAGGCAGCCCCCGCCTCAGGCCAGGCGCTGTCGCCCGACGACCAGACCATGGGGACGTCGGGGTAGAGCTCGGCGGCCAGTTCGATGCCGTCCCGCATATCGTCGGAGGTGGCGAAGACCAGCTGCGCCCCCTCGCCGATCATCTGAGCCGCCACCTGGTCCACGGTGGTCTCCGGCCGGTCGGCGGTGTTCACCTTGTCCAGGTAGATCATCCGGGCCCCGAGCTTCTCCTCCAGGTACTGCCCGGCCTCGTAGTGTGCCTGGCTCCATCCCCGGTCGTTGTAGGGGCCCACCAGGATCATGCCGAACACCAGCTGCTCGGCCGGCCCGGTGGTGGTGGTCTCAGCGCCGGTAGTGGTGGTCTCAGCGCCGGTAGTAGTTGGGGCGGCGGTGGTGGTCGTCGCCGCGTCGTCGCCGCAGGCGGCCACGACGAGGGCGAAGACGGCCAGCACCACTACCCAGGTCCACTTCGTTCTCACAGTCTGCTCCCATCGCTGGGGTTCACGGCCGCATCCTAGAGCCCCGGAGCCGGGCCGCCCACACGCTCTCCGACGAAACGCGAGGCGCACCGCAGAGCCCGGCCGTTAGGCTGCCGGCACCCGGCCCGTGGAGGAGGCGATGGAGGCGTTCGTCGGCGGCCTGCCCAAGGTGGAACTGCACCTGCACATCGAGGGCACCCTCGAGCCCGAGATGATGTTCCGCCTGGCCGAGCGCAACGGAGTGGCCCTGCCCTTCGCCTCGGTGGACGAGGTGCGACGCGCCTACGAGTTCACCGACCTGCAGTCGTTCCTGGACATCTACTACCAGGGGGCGGCGGTGCTGCGCACCGAGGCGGACTTCTACGATCTCATGTGGGCCTACTTGGAGCGGGCGGCCGCCGACAACGTGCGCCACGCCGAGATGTTCTTCGACCCCCAGACCCACACCGAGCGGGGCATCGGCTTCCCGGTGTTCATGGCCGGGTTCGCCCAAGCCCGCGCCGACGCCCGGGAGCGCCTGGGCATCACCACCCACCTGATCATGTGCTTCCTGCGCCACCTCTCCGGTGAGGCGGCCCTGGACACCCTGGAAGAGGCCCGGCCGTTCTTCGGCGAGATCATCGGCGTAGGCCTCGACTCGGGCGAACGGGGCAATCCACCGCAGAAGTTCGTGGAGGCCTTCACCCGGGCCCGGAAGGCCGGCCTGCGGGCAGTGGCCCACGCCGGGGAAGAAGGTCCGCCGGAGTACATCCGGGACTCCCTGGACCTGCTCGGCGCGGAGCGCATCGACCACGGGGTCGCCTGCGAGCAGGAGGAGGCCCTGGTGGAGCGCCTGGCGGCGGAGGGCATCGCCCTGACCGTCTGCCCCCTCTCCAACATGAAACTCCAGGTCTTCCCCGACCTGCGGGACCACAATCTGCGCCGCCTGCTGCAACGCGGGGTGCGCATCACCATCAACTCCGACGATCCCGCCTACTTCGGCGGCTACGTCGGGGATAACTACCTGGCGGCCCAGCGGGCTCTCGGCCTCACCCGAGAGGAACTGGCCACCATCGCCCGCAACGGGATCGAGGCCGCGTTCTTGGACGACGGGCGCCGGGCCGAGTTGCTGGCCGAGTTGGAGGGGTACCTGGCCCGGGGGTAGGCGCGCTGGCCGCAAACCTCTCGCCGCAGCCGCCGTGTTCCCACCGGGCCTGCCTCTCCCACCCCACCACGCTGCCGAGGATCCACGCCTGCCGCTGCCCCCCGCACCGCCCCAGAGAAACCCCGGGTCCACGGGCCCGCAACCCGCCGCCGATCGTGGAGAGGTGCGGCGACACCGGGGAGAAGCCCGACGAGTAGCCGCGCCGAGGAGGCGCTGTGGCGACGGCCCCTACTCCCAGCCCTCCATCGCCCGGCTCGCCGCGGCCAGCGCGCGGCCGATGCGCCGGCGTTGCCGCTCCAGCGTGGAGCCGATGGCGATGAGCAGCACCGCGGCTCCGGCGCCGACGGCCAGCCAGGTCGTGTCCGACAGACCGCCCTGGATCCCGCGAGAGAGCGGGATGATCGCCGCGAGCAGGATGGTCGCCCCCAGCGCCCCCACCCCGAGCAGGGCTCGCCGGCGCACCGCCGTGAGGATGCCCCATGCCATGAGCACCGCTCCCTCGGCCGCCAGCACTCCCAGGTACCAGAGCTGCACCGTGGCGTCGGCCACCGACACGACGAGCGGGGCCAGCATGAGGCCCCATTCCAGGAGGCGCCGCGCCGGCCCTGCGGGCTCCCGACCCTCCAGACGCCGCCGTCGCCGCTCCACCTCCAGCACCAGCAACAGCGCCACCGCCACCGGAACCACGGTCGAGTGGCTGGTGAAGTCCACCTCTCGGCGGAAGGCGATCAGGCCGGCACCCAGCCAGACGACCAGGCCGCCTTCGAGGAAGGCGAGCCGGCGCTTCAGGAGGCCGATCGCGACGAGGCCGGCACCGCCGAACGCCATCGCGGCCGCGGTGTGGGCATAAGGAGCCCCGGCCATCCAGGTGGCGGCGATCGCGGCCCCGGGCGCCACCAGGCCGGCGAAGACGGCCAGCGGCTCCCGCCAGGCGTTGTCGGCGCGGGCCAGCCCATAGCCGATTGCCGCCACCAGGCCCAGGGCCGCGGCACCCTGCACCCACGGCCCCGTGGGCATATCCGTCTGGCCCACCGCAGCCAGGCCCAGGAAGATCGCGATCGCGGCCAAACCCGCCGACAGGTGACGAGGACTCGCCTCTGCGGGCAGCCAGCGGACGTTCACCGCGACGTAGACCGCCTCAAAGGCAACCGCCGCGGCTACCACGCCCAGGGCCCCGGCGGGCGCATAACCGGCAACACCGGCGACGCCCACCGCCACGACCGACGCCTCGGTCAGGCCGTGCAGCGGCAGCCGCCACAGGTCGGCCCGCGAATCCGCTCCCTCCCGGCGGCTGAGCAGGCTGGCGACCGACGCCAGGAGGACGGCGAGCCCCGCCGTCACCCCGACCACCAGATCGGTACTCCAATCCAGCCATCCCGCCAGGCACCCGTAGGCCCCGGCGGTGAAGAGGGCCGACAGGCTCACCAGATAGGGCCACCTCTCGACAGTGCCCACGGCCCCGGACAGAAAGGCCTCGGCGGCGAGCACCGCCGCCACCACCCCCAGGCCCCCGGGAGGCGAGAACTCCTGCAGCGCTACCCCGGCCACCGCCACCGCCGCCACCTGAGCCGCGCCGTGCAAGGGCAGGCGCCAGAGCGCCACTCGAGCGGGCGCCGAGCGCCAGTAGCTCAGCCACGTCCCTGCCCCGGCCAGCACCGCACCCACCGCCCCGGTCACCCCCACCACCGTCGCCGCCTCCCAGCCCAGCGAACCTGCCAGACACCCGTACGCCCCCGCTGCCGTGAGCGCGGACAGGGCGACAAGCCCGCCGTGGCGCCGTGCGGTGCCGATCAGGCCGAAGAGCACCGCCTCGGCCGCCAGCACCGCGAAGAGGGTCCCCAGGGCCTCGGAGGTGGCGAACTCGTGCAAAGCGATCGAAACCACCGCCACCGCGGCCGCCTGCGCCAGGCCGTGCAGAGGCCAATGCCACAGGGCCCGGCGCGGCCCCACGCGACGGGTACTCAGCCAGGCCCCTGCCCCGGCCAGCGCGGCGCCGGATGCCGAAGTGATGATCACCACCAGATCGGCGTCCCAGTGCTGCCAGCCTGCCAGACACCCGTACGCCCCGGCCGCCAGCGCCGCCGATCCGCCGGCCAGAGCGGGCCACAAGCGGAGAGTCCCCACCAGACCCGTCGCCAAGGCGCCGCCGGCCATCACCGCCGCATCCACCCCCAGCGCGCCCGGGCCGAGCCGGGCATGCCCGGCAACGGCCAGGGTCAGCCCCGCCCCTGCCGCCAGGGCGACGGCAGGCAACTGCCAGATGACCAGACCCGGCCGCCAAGACCGCCGCACCCCGAGCGTGGTGGCCCCGACCAGGCTGACCCCCGCCGCCGCCGCCGCCGCTGCCAGCAACGGGACCGTCGCCCACTGGCCCCATTCGGTGAGAGCCCCGAAGGCCACCGCCGCCAGGCCGGCGGCCAACCAGGACAGCAGCCGCCCCGTGTCGCTCTCGGCGCGGCGCACGGCCAGAGCCCCGACGACCAGCGCATCGGCCCCGGCGGTCGCGGCCAGCCACCACCATTCAGGGGCAGCCACCAGGCCGGCGACCAGGGCGGATACCAGCGCGGCCCACAGCCAGCCCTCGGCCCGACGCGTCGCCCAGACGATCGTCAGCACGCCGGACAGGCACAGGAGAGCCGGAGCGGCATCGCCCTGGTGGGCGCCGACGCCGACTCCCATGCCGGCCACCACCAGGCCGGCGACGAGCGTGCCCGGCGACGGGTCCGCCGCCGGCCGCCAGCCGCGTCGGCCGGGAAGCGCCGCGGCGACCAGCATCAGGACCGCCGCCAGCGGCATCCAGCGAACCCCGGCAGAGAACACCGGCCAGGGACTCCCCAGGAGATGGGCATAGGCGACAGCCACGGCGGCCGTCACCGGCAGCGACACCGCCCCAAGGCGCGAGCTCCACCCCGCGAAGGCCATCACCCCCGCGGTCGGCAGGGCGATCACGGCGAGGAGCCGCGTCTCTGCCAGGCCGAGGCCAACCGCCGCTCCGAGCAAGCCCAGGCCGAGCATCAGCGGAGGCCACAGCCAGGGCCCCAGCGTGGGCCTGGGCCGTCCCCGCCGCCAGTTCACCAGGGCGGGCGCGGCGGCCAGCGCCGCCCCGCAGCCGAGCACCCCAAAGCGCAGGTCGAGAGGAGCCACCCCGGCGCGCCACAGCCCCAGCAAAAGGGTGCCGGCAGCCCCCGTCCAAGGCAGGCTCACCGCCCACGGCAGACGGCACCCGATGGCCACGATGGCGGTGCTCAGCGTCGCGGCGCCGGTCGCCAGCAGCAGACCGGTGGCCGAGGGAGCCGCGCAGCCCACGCCGGCCAGGGCTACCGCGGTAGCAGCCGCGGCAGTGACCACTCGTGGCCGCGCTCGCTTCCTCCACAGCAGCGACCCTCCGGCCAGACCCAGAGCGGTGGTTGCCAGCACCAGGCCGGACCGCGCGCTCTCAGCAGCCACGCCGGGGATTCGGCGCCCGGCCAGCACCATGATGAAGGGCAGCGCCATCGCCGCGGCCGCCGCCGGCAGAGCCTCCCAGGCAGCCGAGACGCCCGAACGAGCCGTCAGGCGCGCCACCAGGACGGATCGCCCGTGCTCCACCCCCGCCGCCTCGGCGGCCTGCGCCGCGAACAGGACCGCCAGGCCGACCAATGCCGAACGTTCGTGGGGGAGGCTGCGAGCCGCCGCGGCAACCGCGAGCAGATGGCCCAACCCGGCGTGCCATATCCGGAATCGGCCCGAGCGACGCAGGAGGGCATCCCCCACCAGCGCCAGGCCGAGACCTCCCAGCACCGCAGCGTCGGCCGCCGCTCCCGTCCACTCCCCGGCGTCGAGAGCGGGCCGCAGTTCGACCAGGCCCCCGGCCGCGAGCAGGCCCACGCCGGGCAGGAGACGAACGAGCCACGGTGCGTCGAGCAGGAGCACCACCAGGCCGGCTGCGAGGATCAGGGCCCCTGAGGCGGCGTAGCCCGGCCCCGTCCCGCCTGCCGCGCGGGCCGCGGCCACCCCGAGGCCGGCGGCCACCAGGATGGCCGCCGGAACCCCGGGGAGCCCCCCCATGTCGCCCGGCAAGTGAGGTGCCCGGCGGAGCCCCGCCAGGACTGCCGCCGCCCCTACGAGCACCCACACCGTGCCCTCCGGCCAGGCCAGCCGCGCCGCGCCGGCGCCGAGCGCCACCAGCACGGCCACCTCGAGCAGCGCCCGGGAAGCGGCCGCCGGCACCGCGCCGGCACGGAAGAATCGCCGCGTTCCGGCGGGGAAGGCAGCCAGGGCCACGGCGACCACCCCCCAGGCTGCCAGGGTGGCGCCACCCCCGCCCAGGGACACGGCGAGGCCTGCGGAAGCGGCCGCGGCCGCTACCCACGAGCCGGCGCGGGTGCCGAAACCGGGCAGCCGTTCCAGGGCAGCCAGGACGACCCCGGTGCCGCACAGGGCCGCTCCCACCCAAGGCAGGGGCAGGACCTCCGCCAGGCCCAGCGGCGGTGCCGCCGCCAACGCGGCGCCGCCCAACACCGCGGCGACCGCCGGGATCTCCCGGCGCATACGGGCGGGGAGGCCCTCCCAGGCAAACGCGGCCCAACGGACCGCCAGGAAGACCGCCCCCGCGGCGACGGCCGCCAGAGCGAGGGGGAAACCCATCTGCGCGAGGCCGGGCCCTACCCCGGGAGGCCCCTCCAGCACCGCGTCGGAGTAGGCGAACTGCACGGCGGCAAGCAGTACGAACGGGGCCAGGACGGCGGCCATGCGAACCGTCGGGACCGAGGCCAGCCGGCCCAGCCTGGTGCGGCGGATCACCGAGGCAACGACCACCGAGGCCGCCATGACCGCCAGGATCAGGACCACCTGGTAAGCCGAGATCCCCTCGGGCATATCCGGGACATCTCCCGGCATGTCGATCCACTCGAAGTGCACGTAGAGGCCCAGCGCGCCCACCACCGTCCAGATCGTGGGAGCGATCAGGTAGGCGTAGAACGGCCGCCGCCGGGCGAGCCACCAGAACAGCAGCACGGCCGGCAGCCCCGAGCCGGCATAGACCGCCCACCGTCCGAGCCTCTCGACGTTGGGGGGGAACCAGAAACCGTCCCGGAACAGCGCCGCCACCATGGCCGGCACCAGCACCGCTCCGATCAGTTCCACGGCGACCGCCGCCTGCGGGATCCCGCTGCGGTGGCGCAACACCCAGGCGAGCACGAAGAAGAAGGCCGGGAAGGCCAAGAACATGAACGGGCGGGTCCAGGGGATGCGGAACGTCCGGCCGAAGTAGTCGTCCACGGCGAAGAACACCACGAGTACCACCAGAGCGAGGAACACCCCCAGGTAGGTGATCCCGTGGATGGCGAAGTCGCTGCCCACCGCCCGGCGGAGCCGGCCGAGGTAACCCTGCAGGCGTTCGGACCAGGTGGGGCCGGCGGGTCGGCGCGGCGCAACCGGCGGAGACGGGGGCGGAGGCCCCGGCGGCGTGACCACGACCACCGGACGTGCAGAGGCCGCAGCCGCCGGAGCGACCTCCAGGCTGCGGCCGGCGGCGGCCAGCGCAGCCGCCAGGCGCCCCTCGGACCGGGTGGCCGACTCACCGTCGGCGGCCTGCAGGGCCCGACGAAGCGAGATGACCTCCCGTTCCAGTGCCTGGCGGAGCCCGACCTGCAAGCGCCCGCCGGACCGGTCGAGAAAGGCGGCTGCGGCGTCCAAGGTCGCCTCGGCGGCGGCCACCTGCTGAGGCGCGAGCGAAGGAGCACGCGGCGGGGCGGGAGCCGGCGGAGGTGGAGCAGACGCGGCGCAGGCAAGACCCCACAGCCGCAGCGCCGTGCTGGAGTCGATGGTCCCCGACTGCACCGCCAGCTTGATGAAGCGCTCGATCGACCCGAGGTCGATCTCGTCTCCCCCCGGCATCACATCCCCCTCTCGAAGCGACCCCTCGCCCCGGCGTCGCCGCCGGCTCGAGGTCTCATGGTGCCATTCAACACCCCGCACCGGCCTGCTGCCCATCCGGCAAGGCCCTGAGACAACCCCCGATGCGAACGCGCCGGGCGGCCCCCGTGGGGGCCGCCCGATCGGTGGAGGTGCGGGGAGTCGAACCCCGGTCCTCTGAGTTTCAACGCCGGCGTCTCCGAGCGCAGCCGATAGCTGGTTCTCGGGTGACGGGACGCTACCGGCGCGTCTCCCGCCACCCCAGCCGCAGTCGGCTTGACCCGCCGGTCACGGCACCCCGGCGGGGGCATCCCCCATTGCGACGCCCGGCTCCGGCGAGGGGGGCACCCTCCGGGCGGACGGGCCGACTAGTTAGGCGGCCAGTGCGAGTTCAGGCTCGGCACTTGTTGGTTGTCCCGGCTCTTTAGCGAGGACTCCGGGGACCTCGGCTCGCTGCCGTCGCCTCAACCCTCAGAGTCGAAACCAGTTCACCCCCAAGGGCGCGAAGCGCACTACCCACTGTACAACGGTGAGGCGACCTGGGGAATCGGTCGCCCTCCGCCGGACGGTCCGACCGAGTCTGATACCCTCGCTCACCATGATTGAGCCGGCGCTCTTGCTCCTGGTGGCCGCCTCGGCCTACCTGCTGGGCTCGATCCCGTTCCCCCTCCTCGTCGGCCTGCGGCGGGGAGTAGACATCCGCCGCGTCGGCTCGGGCAACGTCGGCGCCGGCAACCTGACCAGGACGGTGGGCTGGAAGCCCGGCGCCCTGGCCGCTGTCCTCGACGGCGCCAAGGGACTGCTCGCCTTCACCCTCGCGCCCGCCAGCCTCGGCAGCGCGGCGGCGGCCACCGCCGGCTTGGCGGCGGTGGCCGGCCACAACTGGTCGGTGTTCTTGAAGGGACGCGGCGGGCGGGGCCTGGCCACCTCCGCCGGCGTACTGCTCGGCCTCAACCCGGCGCTGGTCGTCTGGCCTGCCGCCTGGGCTATGGCCGGCTGGAAGCTGGGGGGTGGGATAGGCGGCTTCGCCGGCTGGGGCGTGCTGCCCGTCTACGCCTCCCTCGCCCCGTTCTCCGGCACGGAGATCACCGTTGCCACCGGTCTGGCCGTGCTCATGATGGCGCGCCGCGCCCAGGGCGGCGATGAGCGGGAACCCGGCTTCAGGGCGGCCCTCCAGCGGGTGGTCTTCGACTGGAAGCCACCCCGTGCCGAGCCCTCGGACCCACCCGGTCCCGATGCGGACCGGCCCGCCACGGCCTGACATGCGCGGGCGGACCGTCCTCCTCCTGGCCGCAGGAATCATCGTCTTCCTCGGCTACGCCGGACTTCTCGCCTGGATTCTCTCCAGCCGCGGACTCTCCTCTCCCGGCCCTCTCGGCCTCTCACTCCTGGCGGCAGCGGTACCGGCCCAATGGGCCGCCGTTTGGCTGTTCGGGGAGCAGTTCCGCCACGGCCTGGCGCGGGAGGACAGGCACCTTCGCCGCCGCTCTGCCTTCAGGGCAGCGCTCCTGGGAGCAGGCGTGGCCCGACTGCTCCCCGCCGGCGGGGCGGTGACCCCGGTGGCTATGGCCTGGTCGGCGCGCCCCGAGTTGCCGGGCACCGCCGGAGCCGCGGTGCGAGCCACCACGCTCAACTACTCCGGTCTGCTGACCGGCACCGGCGGCGTGCTGGTTTGGATCGGGCTGCGGGAACGTATCCTCCCCGAGGCGGCCGGGGCGGCCACCGGGGTGGGAGCGGCCCTCTTGGGCTTGGGCGGCCTCCTCACCTTCGGGTCTTCCCGGCTGGGAAGTCTGGTAGGCCGCCTCCCTTCACGCCTACGAGACCGACTGGCGCCTGCCTTCTGTGACCAGTCCCTCGACCCCCGCACCGTGGGTCTGCTGGCAACGCGTCTGATCACCGAAGCCGCCGTTCTGGGCCTGGTGCTCTTCGCCTTCGGCGTACGCCTCACCCCTGCCCAGGTGTTTGCCGCCTTCGGCATGTCCCAATTGGCGGGAGGGCTCCCCGGGACTCCGGGAGGCCTGGGATTCGCCGAGGCAGGCCTCATCGGAGCCCTGGTCGTCTTCGCCATTCCCCCCGAAGCCGGCCTCGCCCCCACCCTCGTCTACCGGCTCATCTCCTACTGGATGCCGGTCGCCGCGGGCCTCGTTGCCGGAGGAGCCGCCTTCCTTGAGGCCCGCCGCATCGACTGACCTGCCGCATCGAGCGGCGGCTCAGTCGATGCTCTTGTGCCGCATGGCCCGCTGCATCTCGCGCTCGGCCTGGCGCCGCTTCAGCGTCTCCCGCTTGTCGTATCTGGCCTTGCCCCGGGCCAGGGCCACTTCCACCTTGGCCTTGCCCGCCTTGAAGTAGAGGCGCAGCGGGATCAGGGTGAGACCCTTCTGGTCGAGTTTGCCCCGGATGCGCTCGATCTCCCCCCGGTGCAGGAGCAGCTTGCGGGCGCGCTCGGGCTCGTGGCCCCCCTCGCGCGCGAACTGGTAGGGCGAGATGTGCACCCCGATGAGCCAGGCCTGGCCGCCTTCGATGCTGCCGTAGCCGTCCTTGAGGTCGGCGCGGCCCGCCCGCAGGCTCTTGACCTCCGACCCGAGCAGGGCCAGGCCGGCCTCGAAGGACTCCATGATCTCGTAGTCGTGGCGGGCCCGGCGATTGACGGCGACCACCTTGACCCCGGGGCCCTCCGGGGCGATCCGGCGGGACATCAGTCCCGCAGGGTGCCCCACATGCCCAGGGCGCTGCCCAGCAGGCCGGTGACCGCCCCGAAGGTCAGCACCAGCAGGGATTGCTGCAGCAAGAACTGGACGGGGACCACGATGGCGTCGGGATCGGCGACGGTGCTCAGCATCTGCACGATGGGCTTGTGACCCAGTCCCACGATGAGGGCGGCCAGGGCGGCGCCGGTGACCCCCTCCACCAGGCCCTCCAGCAAGAAGGGCACCCGGATGAACCAGTTGCCCGCCCCCACCAGGCGCATGATGGCGATCTCGTCGCGCCGGGCGTACACCGCCATGCGGACGGTGTTGGCGATCAGCACCAGGGCCGCCGTGCCCAGGACGATGAACACCCCCACGGCGAAAGTGCGCATGCGATTGGAGCGCACCACGAGGGCGTCGATCTCCTCCCCCGCCGCCGTCGCCTGCTGCACCCCGGGGTACACCGCCACCCGGTTCTGGATGTCGGCGTAGTTGCCCACCTCGGTGGGCTTGATGCGCAGCGACTGGGGCAGCACCGAAGGGTCGTCCTGCACCACATCGATGAGGGCCGGTTGGTCGGCGAACAACTCCCGGAACTCCTCGAGCGCCTGTGACTTGCTGAAGTAGACGACCTCGTCCACCTCGGGCCACTCGGCGATCTCCCGCTGCATGGCGAACACCTGGTCCGGCGACACGTCCCCCAGCCAGGCGATCACCCGCACGTTGTCGTCCCAGCGTCCGATGTCCTGGTCGATGGACCAGCGCACCACGATCGACCCGAACACCAGCACCAGGGTGACCAGCACCGCTACCACCGCGCTGGCTACCACCAGCGGGTTGCGCCGAATGCCCTGCACGGTCTGGGTGAGGAGGTACTGGAAGCGCACGGCCTACTCCGCCTCTTCCTCATCGCGCCCCTCTGGGAAGGGCAGCACCGCCTCGTAGACCCCGCGGCTCTGGTCGCGCACCACCGCCCCCCGCTCCAGGGCTACCACCCGGCGCCGCATGGCGTCGACGATGGCGTGGTCGTGGGTAGCCATGACGACGGTGGTGCCGGTGCGGTTGATGCGGTCGAGCAGGCGCATGATCCCCACCGAGGTACCGGGGTCGAGGTTCCCGGTGGGCTCGTCGGCGAAGAGGATGAGGGGGCGGTTCACGAAGGCTCGGGCGATGGAGACCCGCTGCTGCTCGCCGCCGGAGAGCTGCCGGGGCAGGCGGTCGGCCTTGGCGGCCAGTCCCACCAGGCGCAGCACCTGGGGGACCTGCTGGCGGACCACATGACGCGGGCGCCCGATGACCTCGAGGGCGAAAGCCACGTTCTCGTACACCGTCTTGGAGGGGAGGAGCTTGAAGTCCTGAAAGACGGTGCCCACCGCCCGGCGCAGGAGCGGCACCTTCCACGCCGGGAGCCGGTTCACATGCTTGCCGGCCACCCACAGGTCGCCGCCGGTCGGCAGTTCCTCGCGCAGCAACAGGCGGATGAGCGTGGACTTCCCCGAGCCGGACGGCCCCACCAGGAAGACGAACTCCCCCTTCTCGATCTCCAGGTTCACCCCCTGGGCGGCGACCACCCCGCCGTCGTAGACCTTGGTGACATCCTGGAGCCGGATCATGAAGAACCTCTTGCGGTGCCGACGCCCGCGACTCGCCCCTCCCGCTCGTCCCCGGACGCACCGCGCAGGTTAGCCGGGGGCCGGTTTTCTGAGAGGTAGCCGGGCCGCCGGCGGCCCGGCCCCTGAGGGACCCTCAGACGGCTTCGCCCCCCCGGATGGGCCCACGCCCGACCCGCGCGCTACTGGCGCCCGGCCTGTTCCCGGCGCGCCCGGCGCCAATGGAGGTAGCCCTCCACGAAGCGGTCCAGGTCCCCGTCGAGCACCCCTTGGACGTTGCCCACCTCCACGTCGGTGCGGAGGTCTTTGACCATCTGGTAGGGCTGCAGCACGTAGGAGCGGATCTGGCGGCCCCAGGCGGCCTCGCCCTGCTCGCCGCGGATCTCCTCGAGCGCCGCCTGGTGCTCGCGGCGCAGGCGCTCCGCCAGGCGCGCGGTGAGCAGGGCCATGGCCCTGGCCCGGTTCTGCATCTGGGAGCGCTCCACCTGGCAGCCGGCCACGATCCCGGTGGGCAGGTGGGTGATGCGCACTGCGGAGTCGGTGGTGTTGACCGACTGGCCCCCGTGACCTTGGGAACGGAAGGTCTCGATGCGCAGATCGTCGGGGTCGATCTCCACCTCGGCCGCCTCCACCTCGGGGATCACGTCCACTCCGGCGAACGAGGTGTGGCGGCGGGCGTTGGAGTCGAAGGGGCTGATGCGCACCAGGCGATGCACCCCCCGCTCCCCCTCCAGGATGCCGTAGGCGTGCTCGCCCCGGACGGTCAGGGTGGCGGAGCGGATGCCGGCTTCCTCGGCGGGGAGCACCTCGTCGACCTCGACCTCGAAGCCCCTCTCCTCCAGGAAGCGCAGGTACATGCGCAACAGCATGTCGGCCCAGTCGGCGGCGTCCACTCCCCCGGCGCCGGCATGCACGCTGAGGATCGCCGCCCGGTCGTCGTGCTCGCCGAAGTAGAGGCTCTCCCCCTCCAGGTCCGCCAGGTCGTCCTCGACGCCCAACAGGTCGGCGACGACCTCGGCGGCGGCCTGGGGATCCTCTTCTTCCGCGGCCATGTCGAGCAGGACCGCCGCGTCGTCGAGGGCGGCGGCGAGGCGCTCCACCCGGGCGACGATCGACTCGTCGCGCGCCAGGCGGCGGGTGATCTCCCGGGCCCGATCGGGGTCCTGCCAGAGGTCCGGCGCTGCCGCCCGGGCCCTCAGCGCCTCGAGACCGTTCGCTTTGGCCTCGACGTCAAAGGAACCTCCGGGCGTCGTGCAGGCGAGCCCGCAGGGACTTGATGGCGGCGCGAGGATCCTGATCCATAGGAAGCGCAGGTTAGTGGGGCACCGGACGTCGGCGGCGGGTGCTGGTGGCGCGCCCGACGAGCCGGGAGTGGGGCACGCCCCGGCGGGCACCGCCGCACGCTCCGGCAGAGCCGCCCCGGTGGCCTACTGCCGCCTGACCTCGAGCCCCACTCCCAGGTCGACCACGAAGGGGCAATCCCCCGGCCCGGGGCAAGACACCGCGCACGAAGCGGCGGAGGCGCACTCCTCGGTGCCCGGCCGGGCACTCCCCTCCGGGCCCAGGTGCCCCGCCGCTCGCAGGGCGGCCAGCATGGCGCGCACCGTCTCGGGGCTCTCCCTCAGGCGCTTCGCCAGGTCGGCCACCGTCACCGTCCCGGGCGACTCCTCCACGGCGCGGAGCAGGGCCGCCAGCCTCATCCCAACCCCAGCAGACGGCCCACCTGGAAGGTAGCCAGAGCCCCGAGCCAAGCCACCGTGAGTTGGCCGAACACGATGAACCACATCCAGCGGGTCCCGAACTCCTGACGGAAGGCGGCCACCGCCGCTATACAGGGCGTGTAGAGCAGCACGAAGACCAGGAAGGCCATGCCGGCCAAGGCTCCATGGCCGCCGCTGCTTGCTCCGAAGGAGGTGCGGATCGCCGACTGCAGGCTGCTCGGTGAATCGTCATCCAGGTCGATGAGGCCCAGGCCCACCACTCCGGGGAGGGCGCGCAGCGTCTCCCCGGCCGCTCGGGCGAACCCGGATCCGATCTCCCGCAGATCGGCGCCCAGGCTCTGGGACTTCCCCTCCTGGTCGGCGCCGTCCGTCGCATACAGCTGGGCCAGCGTGCTGACCACGACCTCCTTGGCGATGAAGCCCGAGAGAAGCGCCCCCGCCTGCTGCCATTCCCCGAAGCCCGCCGGCCCGAAAGCCACCGCCGCCCCCCTGCTCGCCGCGCCGAAGGCGCTCCGCTCCACATCGGTGTCGGCGAAACCGCCGCCCCCCACCGGGATGGCCAGCAGCAGCCACACCGCCACGCTGGCCGCCAGGATCACCGTGCCCGCCCCCTTGATGAACGCCCAGGTGCGCGAACGCACCAGTGACCACACCGTGCGGGCGTTGGGCAAGCGGAAATCGGGCAGCACCATGACCAGCGGCGTGGGGTCGGTCTCGCGCAGCACCGTCTTGGAGAGCAGCAGCCCAATGAGAACCGCTACCAGCATGCCGAGGAGGTACATGGCGAGCACCACGGTGCTGCGGCGGCCGCCGAAGAAGACGCCGGCGAGCAGCACGTACACCGGCAGGCGCGCCCCACAGGACATGAACGGAGTCAGCAGTCCGGCCAGCAGCCGGTCGCGCGCCGAGTCGAGCGTGCGGGTCGCATAGATGGCCGGCACGGTGCAGCCGAATCCCACCATCATGGGGAGGAAGGCCTTCCCGGGTATGCCCACTGCCCGCATGGCCCGATCCATGACCACTGCGGTGCGGGCCATGTACCCGGAGTCCTCCAGCAGGGCCAGCATCAAGTAGAGGCCGAACAGCACGGGGACAAAGGCCAGCACCCCACCCACCCCGGCCAGGATGCCGTCGACGACCAGGCTCTCCACCCAGCCGCCGTCCAGGGACGCCGCCCCCAGCAGCGAGGCCGCCCAGCGGCTCACCGGCCCCGAGATGGTGGCGTCGACCCAGTCGACGAAGGGGGCGGTGACGTCGGCGGTCACCCGGAGCACCACCCACATGACTGCCAGGAAGACCGGCAAGCCGAGCCACCGATGGGTGAGTACCCGGTCGAAACGATCCGACCAGTTAGTGCCGGCCGGAGCCCCGATGGCGACCCGCGCCAGCAAGCCGGCCACCCACTCGAAGCGACGCTCGGCCAGGACCACCTCGACGGCGCTCCCGGTCTCGGCGGTGATGGCGGCCGCCTCCCCCTGGGCGGCCCGGAGCATCGCTTCGCCCCCGGCTACGGCGCCGACGCGGCGACGCGTCTCCGCGTCCCCGGCCAGCAACTGGAGCATGACCCAGCGGGGAGGTCCCAGGCGGAGCACTTCCGGGATGTCCACCGCCGCCTCGACCAGGGCCCCCAGGTGCCGCTCCACTACCGGCCCATAGTCGATGACCATGGGGGTGGGCGGGCCGGCGGTGCGGGCCACCTCGGCCACCGCGGCGCGCAGATCCACCATGCCCTCCCCGCGCCGCGCCACGGTGGGCACCACCCGGGCACCCAGCGCCTCCTGCAGCGCTCCCAGGTCTACCGTCAGGCCGCGCCGGTCGGCCACATCCCACATGTTGAGGGCCACCACCTGGCGGATCCCGGCCTCGGATACCTGGGCCACCAGGTGCAAGCCGGTGTTCAGCTTGGTGACATCGACGACGGTGATCGCCGCCGCCGGCCGCTCTCCGGCCAGGAAGCCGGTGGCGATGGACTCCTCGGCCGACACCGCGACCAGCCCGTAGATCCCCGGCAGATCCACCACCCGGAACTCCTCCCCGTCGATGGAGAGAGTCCCTTCGTGCCGCTCAACCGTCTGCCCCGGCCAGTTGCCCACGGAGTGGCGGGCGCCTGCCAGGTGATTGAAGAGGGTGGTCTTGCCCGCGTTCGGGCACCCGGCAATCGCCACCACCGGCGGCGTCATACGCCCGCCTCCTCGACCTCGATGAGCCGCGCGGCGCGCCGGCCCACGGCGATGCGGGTCCCGTGCAGCGCCAGCACGGCCGGGCCGTGGGCCCGGGTCACGGTGACCACTGCCCCCGGCACCATCCCCAGCGCCGCCAGGCGGTGCACCAACCGGGGACCGCCGCCCACCCACACCAGCCGCACCCGGCCGCCCCGCCTCACCCGATCCAGGGTGAGCCCGGCCGGAGCAGGGGCAACGGACCCGCCGCGCCGGTGAGCCCGGGCCCGCTCCCGGCGGCGCTCCCTACCCCCCCACACGGGTGCCTCCCCCCACCACCTCGATGGCTGCACCCAACCCCGGGGCCAGATGCACGCTCCGGCCTCCGGCTTCCACCAGCAGCCCCGAAGGACCGGCTGCCAGCACGGTCACCCGGCACCCGGGGCGCAGGGAGTGCGCCATCAGGAACCTCTCGGGCTCGCCGGTCACGCCGAGAGCGACCACCTCCACCTCGGTGCCCGCCGGGATCTCCGCCAGCGGCAGGGTGGCCGGGGCGGCCTCCCCGATGGGCGGGGGAATCGCCAGGCCCTGCGGGCCGGTGCGCGGGCCCCCAAGGAAGACGGCGAGACGCTCGGCAGCATCGGGAGGCGTGGCGTGCTCCAGCCGGCAGGCGAGAGCATCCGCCTCTGCCGGGCTGTAGCCCAAACGACTTGCCAGAAAGGTCGCCCACAGGCGCCGGGTCCGCAGCACCCGCCGGGCCACGTCGGCGCCCTGGCTGGTCAGCTCGACCCCCTTGTAGGGCGAGTACTCCACCAGGCCTCGCCCGGCCAGCCGGTGCACCTTCTCGTTGGCCGAAACCACCGATACCCCGAGAGAACCGGCGACGAAGGCCACCGGGATCGGGCCGGAGGCACCCTCCTCCGCGGCGCGCGCCACCGTGATCAGGTACATCTCCTCGCTCTCGGTGGTCTCCGGAAGTTCGGGCAGACCCTTACCGGCGGGGTCGCATTCTTCAGGCATACCTTAAGAATGGTCGCCCCGGCCGTGCCCGTAACAGGGGACAAAGTCCCGAAGGGACCGGATGAGCCGCCGGCCGCCCTAGGTGCTCGCCGGTACCGCCCCGTGACAGCGCTTGAACTTCTGCCCGCTGCCGCAGGGGCAGGGGTCGTTGCGCCCGATCTTCCCCTTGGCCGACGCCTGCTTCTTGAGGGCGGCGCCACCCGTGCCCTGCAGCCGCACCACCGGGTCTACCCGGGGCGACTGCTCCACCAACTGGGCGTGGAACACCGTACGCACCGCGTCGCGGCGCAGGCCGTCGACCATGTCGGAGAACATGTCGTAGGCCTCGCGCTGGTACTCCACCAGAGGGTCGCGCTGGCCCATGGCTCGCAGGTTGATGCCGGCCCGCAGGTAATCCATCTCGGCCAGGTGCTCGCGCCACTTGGCATCGACGATGGCCAGCACCACCGCCTGGCCGAGGCGCTTCATGAACTCCGGACCGATCTCGGCGGTGCGCGCCGTGAACGCTTCCTGCGCCTCGGCGCAGAAGCGGGCGGCGACGTCGGCCGCCCCGGCCCCCGGGGCGAAGGCCTCCTCGCGGCTCAGCCGCGTCGGGTAGATCGGGGTGAGGCGACGCTGCAGGCCCTCCCAGTCCCAGTCCTCCCGGTGGACCTCGTCGCTGATGGACTCCTCTACCTCACCGGTGACCACCTGTTCGATCCAGCCCCGGAGCAAGGGCTCGGGGTCGTCGCCCCGCAGCACGCCCGACCGCCAGCTGTAGACCACCTCGCGCTGGCGGTTCATCACCTCGTCGTACTTGAGGACGTTCTTGCGGATCTCGAAGTTCTGCGACTCCACCTGGCGCTGGGCCCGCTCGATGGACTTGGTCACCATGTTGTGCTCGATGGGCACCTCCTCGGGCACCCGCAGGCGGCGCATGAGGCTCTGCACCCGCTCCCCCTGGAACCGCCGCATCAGGTCGTCCTCCAGCGACAAGTAGAAGCGCGACTCCCCGGGGTCGCCCTGACGCCCCGACCGCCCGCGCAACTGGTTGTCGATGCGGCGGGCCTCGTGGCGCTCGGTGCCCAGCACGTACACCCCCCCGGCGGCGATCACCCGCTGCTGCTCGGCGTCGGTGACCTCCCGGATGGCGCGGTACGCCTCGGGATAGGCCGCCTCCCACTCGGTGTTGTCGGGCTCCAGCCCCCGCTTGCGCAGTTCCATCTTGGCCAGTTCCTCGGGGTTACCCCCGAGCCGGATGTCCACCCCCCGCCCCGCCATGTTGGTGGCCACCGTCACCGCCCCCACCCGGCCCGCCTGGGCGATGATGGCCGCCTCCCGCTCGTGGTGCTTGGCGTTGAGGACCTCGTGGGGGATGCCCCGCTTGCGCAGCAGGTCGCTGAGGCGTTCCGACTTCTCGATGGAGATGGTCCCCACCAGCACCGGCTGGCCCTGCTCGTAGCGAGCCGCGAGGTCCTCCACCACCGCGGCGAACTTGCCCCGCTCGGTCATGTAGACGAGGTCGGGCTGGTCGAGGCGGGCCACCGCCTCGTTGGGAGGGATCTCGAGCACCCGGAGCTTGTAGATCTGCCCGAACTCCGCCGCCTCAGTGAGGGCAGTCCCGGTCATTCCGGCCAGCTTCTCGTACATGCGGAAGTAGTTCTGCAGGGTGATCGTGGCCAGGGTCTGGTTCTCTTCCTTGATCCGTACCCCCTCCTTGGCCTCGATGGCCTGATGCAGCCCCTCGGAATAGCGCCGGCCTTCCAGGATCCGCCCGGTGAACTCGTCGACGATCTTGACCTCGCCGTCGGTCACCACGTAGTCGACGTCGCGGTGATACATCTCCTTGGCGCGCAGCGCCACGTCGAGGTGGTGCACCAGGTCGATGTTGGTGTGGTCGTACATGTTGGGGACGCCCAGGATCTCCTCGACCCGGGCCACGCCCGCTTCGGTAGCGATCACCTCACGCTTGGCTTCGTCGACCTCGTAGTGCAGGTCGCGCCGCAGTCGCTCCACGATGCGGGCGAAGTCGCGATACCACTTGGCGACGTCGGTCACCCGGCCGCTGATGATGAGAGGGGTGCGCGCCTCGTCGACCAGGATCGAGTCCACCTCGTCGACGATGGCGTAGTGGTGGCCCCGCTGCACCATGAACTCGGGGCTCATCGCCATGTTGTCCCGCAGATAGTCGAAGCCGAACTCGTTGTTGGTGCCGTAAGTGAGATCGGCGGCGTAGGCCGGGCGCCGCTCGTCGGGCAGCATCGACGCCTGGATGAGGCCCACCGACAGCCCCAGGAAGCGGTGGATGCCCCCCATCCACTCGGCGTCACGCTTGGCCAGGTAGTCGTTCACCGTGACCACGTGCACCCCCCGGCCCTCGAGGGCGTTGAGGTACACCGGCATGGTGGAGACCAGCGTCTTGCCCTCGCCGGTCTTCATCTCGGAGATCATGCCGCGGTGCAGCGCCCCCGCCCCGATGACCTGCACGTCGAAATGGCGCTGGCCCAGCACCCGCCGCGCCGCCTCGCGCACCACCGCGTAGGCCTCGGCCTCGATGCCTTCCAGGGAGGCCCCCGCCGCCAGGCGCCCCTTGAAATCGTCGGTCCTGGCGCGCAGGTCGGCGTCGGTCAGAGGCTGCACCTCGGGCTCCAGCGCGTTGACCCGGCCGACCAGGGTCTGGAGTTCCTTCATGGCGCGGCCTTCGCCGGCGCGCAGCAGCTTGGCGAGGACGGGCATGGCACCGGCCATCATATCGACGGCCCGCCGCTGCGGACAGAGCGGTGGCGAGGCTCAGCGACCGCCGCCGGAGGCGGCCAGCGCTGCCTCGAGCAGGGAGGCCGGCGGCACTCCAACGTCGTCGGAGAGCAGTTCACCGGCCACCCGGCACCCGGCGAGGTCCAGCGGTTCGGGGACTTCGAGCAGCGCCCCCGACGCGTCGCTCACCACGAGGGCACGAGGCGACCCGCCGGTCCCCGCGGTCACCACGACGACCTCGCCGCTCTCCAGCCGCAGCAGCGACCCGGGCGGGTACAGGCCCATCATCCGGATGAAGGCCTCCACCACGTCGGGATCGAACGCCTCCCCCTTGCCGCGCGACAGGATCTCCAGCGCCTCGTGCGGAGTCCGGGCCGGACGGTGGGTACGGTGGCTGGTCACGGCGTCGTAGACGTCGGCGACGGCCACCAGGCGGCTGAGGTAGTGGGGGCGGCGGCCACCCAGGTCGGGGTAGCCCCCGCCGTCGAAGCGGACGTGGTGCTCCAGAGCGATCTGCGCGGCGACCTCCTCCCCCGGGCGGGTGGCCGCCAGGATGGCCAGCGCCCCCTCCTGCGGGTGCAGGCGCACCAGCGCCCAGTCCTCGTTGGAGAGGCGGCCCGGGGCACGCAGCGCCGGGTCGTCGAGCACCACCCGCCCGATGTCGATGAGCAACGCTCCCATGCCTAGGGGGCGCAGTTCATCGTCGCTCAGGCCCGCCGCCCGGCCCAACGCCAGGCTGAGCAGGCAGACGTTGACCGAGTGGTAGAAGGTGGTCTCGTCGTGGTTGTGCAGGGTGGCGAGCATCAGCGAGGGGCCGCCTTCGGCGGCCCCTCCCCGCAAGAAGCCTTCCACCGCCCCGGACACCTTGCCCAACTCCAGGCGGCGGCCCGAGGAAACCGACCGCAGGGCGTCGAGCGAGGCGGCGTAGGTGCGGCGCAGCCCCGAAAGGGGGCGGGCCTCGAGTTGCGCCGGCGTCAGCGGCCGCTCGTTCAGGCGCACGGTGCCCCCGGCGGGGAGATCGGTGCCGTGCCCCGCCGCCACCGAAGCCAGGTCGGCCAGGTCACGCCGCGAGGCGCCCCGCAGCACGGTTATGGAGTCGACTCCGCGCTGCTGCAGGTCGCTCCGCATGCCGTGGAACTCGATGGAGGCGTGGGGCAGCAGGCGGGAGCCGAGGAAGAGGGCTTCGTCGCCTACGGTGATGACCACTTCCTTCTCCGCGGCGGTGAGCGCCTCGGCGGCTTGGTGCAGCGCGGTGACGGCGCCCTCCACCGCCTGGTGAGTCGGCGGGTGGCGCAGCATGCTCTCCGCGGCGTGGTGCAAGGCGCGCAGGAAGCCCCGGGCCACGAGTTCGCTCACCGCCGGGCTCCTTCCAGGGCGAGCCGGGCCGCCTCGCGCACCGCCCGGGCGGCGCCGCGCCCGCGCCGCCGGCCGGCAAGGCGCTCCAGGGCCGCCGGCGCCGCGGGATCGGCCCGTTCGGCGATGATCTCCACCAGCCGACGGGCCTCCAGCGCCGCCGGAGGGTGCCGCTCCAGCAACTCCACCAGGGCTCCTACCACCTCGCGGCTGGGCGAGGCGCGCAGCAGCGAGAGAGCGGCGTGGCGTACCCTGGGCTCGGCGTCGGAGAGGGCCGACACCAGGGGGGCCACCGCCTCGCCCCGGCTCAGGGCGAAGACACCGCGGAGCGCCTCGACCCGGACCCGATGATCGGGATGGTCGAGCAGGGACTCCAGCGGCGCCACCGCCTGGGCCCGGCCGGTGCGCCCCAGGGCGATGGCCACGTTCCGCACCACAAACCAGCGGGGGTCGGCGGTGTAGGCAGCCACCAACCGGACGTCCTCCCGGCCCACCCAGGACAGGAACTCCACCAGGAAGCGCCGGTTGACCGGCGGCTCGTCGACGGTCATGCCGGTCACGAGGTGGCGCGCCAGGCGCTGCCCCCAGACGGCCACCAGCCCGGCTCCGGTCACCGGCGGATCGGCGGCGGCCAACCGGACCACCAACTCGTCGAGCATCTCGGGGGAGGAGACCTCGTCGAGGGCCTCGGCCACCAGGTCGGCGAACTCCGCCGGGTAGGTAGGGGAGACGACAAGAGCGCGCATCCAGGACTCGGCCCGGGCGAGGTCGCCGGCGCGCACCGCCGAGGTCACCTTGCCCGCCCAGACGCGCAGCAATCGATGGACCCGGGGCCGGCGGCTCTCGATGCGCAGCAGGTCGCGCAGCACGGTAGCGCCGGCATCGGCGGCGCCACCTTGGGCGAACTGGCCCGCCAGCCTCTGCACCAGGTCCTCATCGAGCGACGGCGCCTCGGGAACCTCGCCGCCGGCAGCGTCCCCGGCCGGCGGGAGATCGTCGGAGAGGGCGGCGGGGTGGGCGGCGAAGTCCATGCTCACAACTCGATGAGGCTCTCGCGCACCGCGTACAGCACCGCCTCGCTGCGCGAGTGGAGGCCCAGTTTGTCGAGGACGTTGCGGATGTGGTTCTTGACCGTGTTCTCGGAGATGAAGAGCACCCGGCCGATCTCCCGCGAGGTCTCCCCGGCGGCCACGTGGCGCAGGATCTCGATCTCCCGCCCGGTGAGGCGGGGCTCGCGGCTGCCCACGATCTCCTGGTGGCGCAGATGCCCGCGCAGGATGTCGAAGAGCTTGCCCCCCATGCGGGCCGACACCGCCGCCCCGCCCCGCACCACATCGCGGATGCCGGCCGCCAGGCTGTCGAAGGCGGTGTCCTTGACCAGGTAGCCGCGTGCCCCGGCGCGAATGCCCTCGAGGAGGTCCTCTACCGACTCGCTGGCGGTGAGGAGGATCACTCGCGAGGACGGCGACACGGCGAGGATCTTCTCAACGACCTCCAGGCCGGAGAGCCCCGGCATGAGGATGTCGAGCACCACCACGTCGGGGAGGAGCGACTCGGCTGCGGTCACCGCCCCCTCGGCGTCACCGGCCTCACCGCAGATGTCGAAGCCGGCGGCGCGCAGCGCGGCGCTGAGCCCGGTCCGAAAGAGGTCCACGTCGTCGACGACGAGGACCCGCACCGCGGTCACTGGGGCTCGATCAGCCCCAGGGAACCACCGCGCCGCCGGTACAGCACGCTGTACCGCCCGGATTCCGCGTTCAGGAACAGATAGAAGCTGTGCCCGAGCAGTTCCATTTGGAGGGCTGCCTCCTGTGGCGTCATCGGCTTGACGTCGAACCGCTTCACTCTCTCGATCGGCAGGTCCGCCGCGCCGCCGGTTTCTTCGACGCTTGCGGAGGCGCTATTGAGTTGTTTGTCCCCTCCTCGCCGGTGCCGCTCGACCAGGCGCTCCTTGAGCCGCCCCAACTGGCGATCCAGCCTGTCCACGGCCAGATCGAGCGCGGAGCGATGATCTACGCCGGCCGCCTCCACGCGCACCAGGTGCGTCGCCACCCGGGCGGTGATCTCGACCCGGCAGCGCTCTCCCGCCTGGCGGGGATTCGGCTCGTCGGTGAACTCGACATCGATGGGGCCGGCGTCCTCGAACATCCGCCCGGACCGGGCTACCTTCTGCTCGGCGAGCCGCCGCAGGTCCTCGCTCGGGCTCATGCCCTTACCGCGCACGCGAACGTCCACCTCTACCTCCTTTGCGTCCTTCGGGCGCGACCCGAGGACGGCGAGCGGACTGGAATGCAAGGGGGATCCGGTAGTGGTGCGCTCCGGGCGGCACGCACTCTCCCGTCGTCGGCATCCCCGGAGGGGGCTTGCCTCTCACTATACCCCCGGGTGGGCCAGGGCGCCGGGGCGGCGACGCCCGTGGAGGCGGTGGCCGTGACCGCCCGCCGCGGCCCGCCCAGAACCGCTCCGGCGGCGCGCAGCGTGGCTCCCGTGGTTACCACATCGTCGACCAGGACGGCACCGGGTGGCACCCCACGAACGGCCCTGAAGCGGGGCAAGCCGCGCCTCGCCCCGCCGGGCCCGGCCCGCCGACGGTGCCACCACTCGGGGGCCAGGGCGACCACCACCGGGAGATCGAGGGCCCTCCCCAGGGCACGAGCCAACTCCAGGGCGGGATCGACACCGTACTTCCAGCGCCGCAGGCGCGCCCTGGGAACCGGTACCAGGGCGGCGGCTCCCGCCGGCACCCCTGCGGCCATGGCACTCGCCAGCAAGGCGGCGGCGGCGGGATGGGCCCCGTACTTGAGCCGATGCACCAGGAGGCGGGCGGCCCCGGCGTGGGTGTAGGCGCTGCGCACCAGAACGCCGCCGTCGAGGCGCCGTTCGGTGCCGGGAGTGAAGCCCGCCCGACAGCCGACGCAGAGCCCATCGCCGGCGACGGGAGCCGTGGCGCAGGCCAGACAGGGCATGCGGCAAACCTATGCCTCCGGAGCGACATTTCCGGACCCCGTCGGGGGTGCCGACCTCAAGGACGGCTCGCGGGAGGCGCGCCGGACTCCGCCGAGCCGGGCGCTTGGGTGCGGCCACCGCCCCGGTACCCTCGTCGAAGTGCGCGTTGCCGTGTTCAGCACCCGGCCCTACGATCGCCGCTTCCTCGAAGCGGCCAATGCCGAGCACGGTCACGAACTCGTCTTCTTCGAAGAGCGCCTCCACTGCCGCACCGCCCCCCTGGCGCACGGCGCTGAGGTCGTGTGCGCCTTCGTCAGCGATTCCCTCGACGCCGAGGCCATCGACTGCTTGGCCGACGAAGGCGTGCGCCTCATCGCCCTGCGAGCCTCGGGGATCAACAACGTCGATCTCGAGGCCGCTGCCCGGCGCGGCTTGACCGTGGCCCGCGTCCCCGCCTACTCCCCTCACGCCATCGCCGAGCACACCGTCGGCCTGATGCTCGCCCTGGAGCGGAAGATCCACCGGGCGCACGCCCGAGTTCGTGAAGGCAACTTCTCGCTCGAGGGCCTCCTCGGCCGGGAACTGCATGGGCGCAGCGTCGGCATCGTCGGCACCGGCGCCATCGGCCGGGCGGTGTCCCGCATCCTCCACGGCTTCGGCTGCCGCTTGCTGGCCCACGACATCACCCCCGATGCGGGCCTGCAGGCCCTTGGTGTTGCCTACTCGGACCTGCCGACGTTGCTCGAGCGCAGCGAGGTCGTGAGCCTCCACTGCCCGCTGACCCCCGCCACCCGCCACCTCATAGACGGGGCCGCGCTGGAGAGGATGCGCGATGGGGCCATGCTGGTCAACACGAGCCGCGGCGGCTTGATCGACACGGCGGCCGTCGTCGAGGGCCTCAAGACCGGCAGAGTGGGCAGCCTGGGGCTGGATGTCTACGAGGAAGAGGAGTCGCTGTTCTTCGCCGACCTCTCCGACCAGATCATCCAGGACGACGTGTTCAGCCGCCTGCTGACCTTCCCCAACGTGATCGTGACCGGCCATCAAGCCTTCTTCACCGTCGAGGCCATGCAGCAGATCGCGGCCACCACGCTGGGCAACATCTCCGCCTTCGCCGCCGGGCACCGCAGCGGCAACGAAGTCACCGCCGCTGACTAGTGCTGTGACCACCAACCTCGTGGAGGGAGTCCGCTCCGGTGCCCTGCCGTGATCGGTTGCAATGACGCGGGGGACGGAGCAGGAGGGGCGCCGCTCACCCGCGCGAACGTCCGTGGTCAGAGCACTAGTCCCCCGCTGTCGGCAGAATGAACACCCAGCGCTGCCGATATGGCCGCCGTCTACCACTCTCCGTGGTTACAGTGTCGAAGACACCTTGTGGGAACGGAGTCGCGGAGGGCACCACATGCCGCTGGACGTGCAAGTGACCCGGGAACGGCAGAGGCGGCGGCGCCTGCGCCGCATCGCCATCGTCCTGTCACCCCTGGTCGTGTGGCTGTGGGTACGGCTCATCGCGGGCAACCCCGTCTCCCCCGGCTGGCCCGATCTGCCTCCAGAAGCGGTCTACTGGATCCCCGGCATCGCCATCGTCCTCCTGCTGGGGGTCGTCCTGGTGGTCCCCATGCTCAGCAACGGCCGCTCCCCCGAGGTGATCTTCCTGCCCGAGCAGATTGAGGTGACCTTCGACGACGTGATCGGCCTGGGCCCGGTGCTCACCGAGGTTCGCCACTCCCTCGAGGTGTTCCTCAACCACCAGCACTTCCGGGACCACATGGGAGGCCAGCCGCGCCGCGGCCTCCTCTTCGAAGGGCCGCCCGGCACCGGCAAGACCCACACTGCCAAGGCCATGGCTAAGGAGGCCGGCGTCCCCTTCCTCTTCGTCTCCTCTACGGCCTTCCAAAGCATGTGGTACGGGGCCACCGCCCGCAAGATCCGTTCCTACTTCCGCCGCCTGCGCAAGGTGGCCCGCGAAGAAGGCGGCGCCATCGGGTTCATCGAGGAGTTCGATGCCATCGGCGGCCGGCGCGGCGGCATGAACCACATGGTCGCCGACGGGGCGAGGACCGAGCGATCGATGGTCTCCGAAGGGACCGGCGGGGTGGTCAACGAACTGCTGGTGCAGATGCAGTCCTTCGACGAGCCGCCGCGCTCCATGAAGCGGGCCAACGCCCTGCGCCGCTTCGCCAACAAGTTCCTGCCTCCCCACCGCCAGTTCAAGGCCCGGCGAGCGCCCTTCGCCAACATCCTGTTGATCGGCGCCACCAACCGGGCCGACAACCTCGACCCCGCTCTCCTCCGCCCCGGCCGCTTCGACCGCGTGTTGCACTTCGGCCTGCCCGCCCGAGCGCAGCGCCGGGATCTCATCGACTACTTCCTCACCCGCAAGGCTCACGACGAGACGCTCGACGACCAGGCCCGGGACGACCTGGCCGCCACCACCATGGGCTACTCCCCGGCCAGCCTGGAGCGCCTGTTCGACGAGGCCCTTCTCTTCGCCCTGCGCGGAGGACGCGACCGGCTCAGCCGGGACGACCTGCGGCGGGCCCGCCTCGACATGGAGATCGGCCTCGCCGAGCCCACCGAGTACACCCCGGAGGAGCGGGCCACCATCGCCGTCCACGAGTCGGGGCACGCCGCCATGGCCTACCTCGTGGGCAAGGGCCGCAAGCTCGACCTGCTCTCCATCGTCAAGCGCAAGGACGCCCTCGGCCTGCTGGCCCACAGCGAGGTGGAGGAGCGCTACACCAAGCGGCACAGCGAGGCACTGGCGCTGATTCAGATCGCCCTGGGCGGCATGGCGGCCGAGGAGATGATGTTCGGGGAGTCGGGCACCGGCCCGGCCGGCGACCTGGCTGCCGCCACCGCCGTCGCGGTGGAGATCGTCGGATCCATGGGCCTGGGGGGGTCACTGATCTCCTTCCGCGCCCTGGATGACGGGCCCCTGGGCGGCAATCTGGTGGCCAAGGTGCTCGCCGACGACCAGGCCCGACGGGCCGTCGACGACCTGCTACGGAAGCAGAAGGAGCAGGTGGCCGCCCTCTTGACCACTCACCGCCACCTCGTCGAGGCCCTGCGCGACGCCTTGCTCGCCCGGGACGAACTCGTGGGACGCGAGATCGTCGAGGTGATCGAGCAGGCCCAGCGCGAGCGCGACCTGGTAGTGGACCTGCGGACGCCGGTAGGCTGAGCCGCGGCCCGGTCCGGCCCGGCCGCGCCCGGCAGCAGACGCCCGCCGGAGTGCCAAGATGGTGGGGTCGGCGGCAGGAGGTTCCCACATGGCCCAGGTGGAGCAGACTCCTCTCCCCGGGGTCGGGGTGCGCTACGACTTCGCCATCGGCGAGGGGCGCCGTCTGGGGGTGGTTCACCACCAGGACGGCCGCAAGGAGTTCTACCTCGGTCTCGCCGGAGACCCCGCCGAGGCGACGCCCGTCTTCACCCTGGGGGAGGACGAGGTGCCCACCCTGGTGGAGGTCCTCGGGGGTTCCAGGGTGACCGAGAAGCTGGCTCGCCTCGAGGAGTTCGTCGAAGGCCTCTCCCTCGACTGGCTGCAGGTGGTGCCCGGTTCACCCGTCGCCGGCGCCACCCTCGCTTCCGCGGGAATCCGCGCCCGCTCCGGGGTGTCGGTGGTCGCCGTGCTCCGCGACGACCGGACCTACCCCGCACCGGGTCCGGAATTCGGCATCGCGGCGGGGGACACCCTGGTGGTCGTAGGCACCCCGGAGGGCTTGGCCGCCGCCGCCGGCATCCTGCGCGCCGGGTGACGGCCCGCCGCCGGCCGGTGGGTGGCATCATGGGCGCCTCAGCCTGGAAGGACGACTCCGTGACCACGGCCATCCAGCAGACCCCGCTCCCCGGAGTGGGCATGCGCTACGACTTCACTACCGAAGAGGGCCTCCGCGTGGGAGTGGTGCACCATCGCTCGGGACGGCGCGAGTTGTTCCTGTGCGCCGCCGAAGATCCCGACTCGGCGCGGGTCACTCTCGACCTCACCGAGGACGAGACCCGTGCCCTGATCGATGTCCTCGGAGGCTCTCAGATCGTCGAGAACCTGACCGCCCTCCGCCAGGAGATAGAGGGCCTGGCCATCGACTGGCTCACCCTGGATGCGGACTCTCCCTACACGGGCAGGACTATCGGCGACGGCCACATCCGCACCCGAACCGGGGTTTCCGTCGTCGCGGTGGTGCGCGAGATGCAGGCCCACCCCGCTCCCGGTCCCGACTTCCGGATGGAGGCCGGGGATACCCTGGTCGTGGTGGGCACGGCCGAGGGCATCGAGGCGGTCGACGGCATGCTGCGTGCGGGGTGAGGTGAGTCACACTGCTCGACTGCTGCTGGAACTCGGCGGGCTGATCCTGCTGCTGGCGGTACTGGGTCGGGTCGCCCTGAAGCTCGGACTGTCGCCCATACCCTTCTACCTGCTCGGGGGCCTGGCCTTCGGCGACGGAGGGCTGCTCCCGCTGGTTACCTCGCAGGAGTTCGTCGAGATCGGCGCCAGCCTCGGGGTGATCCTCCTGCTGCTGATGCTCGGTCTGGAGTACACAGCGCAGGAGCTGGTGAGCGGGCTGCGCACCTCGGCGGCGGCCGGCCTGGTCAACCTCGTGTTGAACTACACGCCCGGAGTCGCCGCCGGCCTCCTGCTCGGGATGGGCATCCTGCCCTCAGTATTCCTGGGAGGGGTGACCTACATAACCTCGACCGGCGTCATGGCGAAGATCATGGCCGACCTCGGCTGGGTGGCCAACCGGGAGACCCCGGTGGTCCTCTCCATCTCGGTGACCGAGGATCTGGCCATGGCGGTGGCTCTGCCGGTGCTGCTCACTGTCGCCGTGGGAGGCCCTGCCCTGGGTACCTTCGCTTCGGTGGCCGCAGCCCTGGCTCTGCTCGCCGCTCTCCTCGCTCTCGGCTCGCGCTACGGCGAGCGCATCGGCGCCTTTCTGTTCTCCGCGTCGGATGAGGTCGGCGTGCTCGCCGTGGTGGGCATCACCCTGCTGGTGGGAAGCGCGGCCGAGAGCCTCCGGGTCTCCGCCGCAGTCGTCGCCTTCCTCATCGGCATTGGGCTCTCCGGCGCCGCCGTCGGCCGCGCCCGCCGTCTGCTGACTCCGCTGCGGGATCTCTTCGCCGCCGTCTTCTTCGTGTTCTTCGGCCTGTCCACAGACCCGGGGGAGATCCCACGAATCCTGCTTCCCGCCTTCGCCCTCGCCGCGGTCACTGCAGGCGGGAAGCTCGCCACGGGCCACTGGGCGGCAGGGCGAGCGGGCCTCGGGGCGCGCGCTCGCTGGCGGGCCGGGGTGGCCCTCCTGGCCAGGGGCGAGTTCTCGATCGTCATCGCCGGCCTGGCGGTGGCCGCCGGTGCCCCGGGACGGCTGGGCGCTCTGGCGGCGGCCTACGTGCTGATCATGGCCACGCTGGCCCCGGTCGCCGCCCGGCTGATCGATCGGGTGCCCGCCGGCGCCCGCTTCGCGAGGTTGGGCCGCCGCCGGGCGAGTCCGCGCCCCTCCTGACCCCGCGACTTCAGGTCCCCAGCTCCCAGCTGCGCAGGTAGCGCTCCTGCTCGGGGGTCAGGGTGTCCAGGCCGCCGCCGAGGCTCTCCAGCTTGAGGCGGGCCACCTCGGCATCGAGGTAGTCCGGAAGCCGGTACACCCGCGGCTCCAGCTTGCCGGCGTTGGCGACGAGCCACTCGGCGGCCAGGGCCTGGTCGGCGAAGGACATGTCCATGACGTCGGCCGGGTGCCCCTCGGCGGCCGCCAGGTTCACCAGGCGCCCCTGGGCGGCGAGGTAGAGCCGCCGCCCGTCGCCCAACTGCCACTCCTCCAGGTTGGGCCGGATCCGGCGCCGGCCCCGGGCGGCTGCCTCGAGCGCCGCCAGGTCGATCTCCACGTCGAAGTGCCCGGCGTTGGCCAGCAAGGCGCCGTCCTTCATGACGGCAAAGTGCTCGGCGCGCAGCACGTGGATGTTGCCGGTCACCGTGACGAAGACGTCGCCCAGGCGAGCCGCCTCGATCCCCGGAAGCACGCGATAGCCCTCCATGGCGGCGGCCAGCGCCCGCACCGGGTCGACCTCGACCACCACCACCGCCGCACCCAGGCCGCGAGCCCGGGCGGCCACGCCCACCCCGCAGTCCCCAAAGCCGATCACCACCACCGTGCGCCCGGCGTAGAGCAGGTTGGCCGCCCGCATGATGCCGTCGAGGGCCGACTGCCCGGTGCCGTGGCGGTTGTCGAAGAGGTGCTTGGTGGCCGAGTCGTTCACCGCCACCACGGGGAAGCGCAGCACCCCGGCATCTGCCATGGCCCGCAGGCGCAGGACCCCGGTGGTGGTCTCCTCGGTGGAGCCCAGGGGGTCGCCCCCCGTCCGCTCCTTGAGCAGGGTGGTCACCAGGTCGGCGCCGTCGTCCATGGTCACCTGGGGCTCCAGGTCGAGGACGGCCCGAATGTGCCGGTAGTAGCGCTCGGCGTTCTCGCCGCGCACCGCGTGCACCGGTATCCCCTCTTCGACCAGGGCGGCGGCCACGTCGTCCTGGGTGGAAAGCGGGTTGCTGGCGCACAGCGTCACCTCGGCGCCCCCGGCGCGCAGGGCGCGCATCAGGTTGGCCGTCTCGGCGGTGACGTGGAGGCACGCCCCCACCCGAATCCCCTCGAGGGGCCGGTCGGCGGAGAAGCGGCGCCGGATCGCCTCCAGGACGGGCATGCGGCGCGCCGCCCACTCGATGCGGAGGGCCCCATCCTCGGCCAGCGAAGCATCGGCGATGTCGAACCTCATAGTGCCTCCTCGGCGAGGCGCTCCTTCAGAGTGGCGATGAGGTCCACCGCCACCGGGTCCACTCCGGCCCGCTCCGCCAGGGAGACGGCCACCAGGTCGCCCACCACCGTGAGGCTGAACAGGCGGGCGAGCGGCCCCGCGCCCTGAGCGTGGACCTCCCCGGCCAGACCTACCCGTCCCTCCACCAGCCGGCGGCTCACCTCGGCCCGCCGCTTGAGGCGCGGGTCGTCGGCCGGGTCGTGCAGCCACACCACCCCTACCCGGTCGCGCGCCAGGTCGGGGTAGGCCGCCCAGGCCTCGATCTCGTTGTGGTCGAGTTCGGGGAAAGACGACGAGTAGGCGATGGCCTTCCCGTTCTCGTTGATCTGGGTCTTCCAGCGGTAGGCGGCCACCGCCGGCACCCCTTCGGCCCCGTAGACCACCACCAGCCGGTGGTACAGGGCCGACGCCAGGTCGTCGGCCAGCGCCACCGCCGCCCCGTGCCCCCCGTCCAGCAGCCGCTCCACCACCTCGGCCGCCTCGTTCAGGCCGGCGGATTGCGGCGGCACCACCCCGGCGGCCTCGAGCAGGCGCAACACCGCCCCGGTCAGGTAGCCCACCGCGGCCCGCGGCTGAGGAACGCCGGGGGTGACCACCAGGGGGATGCCCTCTGCGGCGGCGACGGCCGCCAGGTGGCCCCCGGTGGTCACCGCCGCCCGGCTCAGGCCCAGCTGCCCCGCCGCCTCGATGGCCGACAGGGACTCCTCGGTGTCGCCGCTGTGGGAGACGACCACCACCAGCGGCCCGGCGCTCCCCGCCCATCCGGGAAGGCCGTAGGAGCGATGCACCCCAACGCGGCGCCCGGCCGCGGCGGCCACCACGCCGGCGATGCCCCCCGCGATCCCCGAACCGCCCATCCCCGCTACCAGGGCCTCAGATGAGGCCGGCACCTCCGGAGGCTGCAACCCTGCCGCCCAGCGCAGCTGCTCGGGCAGAGTCCCGATGAGGTGGCGCATGGAGGTCATCGCCCACCGTCCTCCTCCGGCCGATAGGCCTCCTCGACGAGCATGATCGGGATCCCGTCGCGCACCGGGTAGTGCAGGCCGCAGGAGGTGCAGACGAGGGCCTCCTCGCGGTCCTCGAGCGCCCCGTGGCAGGCCGGGCAGGCCATTATGGCCAGCAGGTCCTCAGGCACCGGCACGAGCTATCTCCTCCACTGCGGCCCGCACCCGGGCCACCAGATCCGCGACGCCGGCCGGGTCGGGCGCTTCCACGTTGAGCCGCAGGACGGGCTCGGTGTTGGACGGCCGCAGGTTGAACCAGCGGTCGCTCCACGAGACGGTGAGCCCGTCCAGCCGGTCCTGCTCCCCGTCGGGAAAGGACGCTCCCACCGCGGCGGCAGCCCCGGCCGGATCATTCACCTGCAGGTTGATCTCCCCCGACTGGGCGTACGGCTCGAAGTCCCTCCGCAACACCGACAGGGGCCGGCCGTCCTCGGCGAGGACCTGCATGAGCACCAGCAGGGTCAGGATGCCCGAGTCGGCCCGGTAGTTGTCCCGGTAGTAGTAGTGCCCGGAGTGCTCCCCGCCGAAGATGGCCCCCGTCTCCTTCATGACCCCCTTGATGTAGGAGTGGCCGACCCGCGACCGCACCGGCACCCCCCCGGAGCGGCGGATCGTCTCGTCGACCGCCCGGCTGCAGATGAGGTTGTGGACCACGGTCGAACCCGGCTCCCGTCGCAGGAACCACTCCGCCACAATGGCAGTCACGGTGCTCCCGGGAAGCGGGAGGAGGGCGTCGTCCACGAAGAAGGCACGATCGGCGTCGCCGTCGAACGCCACCCCCAGGTCGGGCTGCTCCCGGCGCATCAGCGCCTCCAGGTCACGCAGGTTCTCCGGGCGAAGCGGGTCGGGATGGTGATGCGGGAAGCGGCCGTCGGGCTCCAGGTACAGCCCGATGAGAGTGGCCGGCAGCCGCTCGAACACGGCGGGCACCGCCACCCCGGCCACGCCGTTGCCCCCGTCGGCGGCCACCCGCAGCCCGTCGAGGCGAGCCGCCTCGACGATTCCCAGCAGGTGGTCCACGTAGCCCCCCAGCACGTCCACCCGCCGTACCTCCCCCGAGGCCGCAGCCGACGGGGGCGGGTCCTCCGCCAGGCGGCGCACCTCCTGCAGGCCGCTGTCGACGCCTACCGGGGCGGCCCCGGCCAGGCAGAGCTTGATTCCGTTCCACCCCGGCGGGTTGTGGGAGGCGGTGACCATCGCCCCGGGCTGGTGGCGCGAGCCGGCCGCGTAGTACACCATGTCGGTGGTGATCATCCCCAGGTCGTCTACCGCGGTCCCCCGGCCGGCGATGCCGGCGATGAGGGCCGCGGCCAGCGACGGCGAAGACAGCCGGCAATCCCGCCCCACCGCGATGCGGCTCGCGCCGCTGAAGGCGGCGAAGGCGGCCCCGATGCGCTCCACGACGGCCTCATCGAGTTGGGCGGGGACCAGGCCGCGGATGTCGTAGGCCTTGAAGATCGCATCCAACTGCATCGCCCCGCCATTGTACGGGGAGGGGGCGCCGCCGCTTCGGACCGCCGACCGGTTCGGTAGGCTGCCCGGGTGCCGTCGCCGGCCCGGACCTCGATCTTGATGCCCTGCTACCAGTTGGCCGGGTCGATCGCCGCCAACATCGACCGGGTGGTGGCAGCCACCTCCGCCGAACCCGGGGTGGAGATCGTCGTCGCCGACGACGGATCCACCGACGGCACGCGGCCGGCCGCCGAAGAGGCCGCCGCCCGCCACCGCAACGTGCTGGTGGTGGCGAACCCCCAGAACGAGGGGAAGGGAAGGGCCCTGCAGCGGGCCTTCGCCGCCTCGAGCGGCGAGGTGGTGGTCTTCCTCGACGCCGACCTCGACCTGCCGCCCGAACAGGTGCCGGCGATGGTGGCCGAGTTGCGCCGGGGCGCCGCCGACGCCCTGCTCGGCGCCAAGCGGGCCGCCATGGTCTCCGGCGGATACCCCGCCGCCCGCCGGGTCCTCTCCCGCCTGTTCTCGGCGGCAACCCGGCTGGCTTTCCGCCTGCCGGTGACGGAGACGCAGACGGGCCTGAAGGCCTTCCGCCGGGAGCCGCTCACTGCGGCGCTGCCCCGGGTGCGCATCAGCCGCTACACCTTCGACCTGGAGTTGGTGGTGCTGCTGCACCGTGCCGGCTACCGCCTGGCGGAGTTCCCGGTGGACCTGAAGATCCGCGCCTCAACCAGCCGAGTCACCGTGGGAACGCTCTGGGAGATGGGGCGGGACACCACCTGCCTCTGGTTCCGCACCGCCTTCCGGCGCCGCCGCCGGCCGCCGGCTCTCCAATGAGCGGCGGAAGACCAGGTCGCGGTACGACGCCAGCTTCGGCAGCAGGATGAGGATTCCGGCCGCCAGGTTGGCCAGGTTCTCTCCCAGCCGGGAGAGAGGGCCGAAGAGGGCATCGGCCCCGAGGACGATGGCCAGCGTCACTCCCCAGGCCAGCCCGTTCACGACGAAGAAGACCGCCGTCTCGCGCCACGGCCCGATACCGCCCTTGAGCCGGAAGGTCCAGCGGCGGTTGAGCAGGTAGGACACCTCGGTCGCCACGGCGAACGAGATCGTCACTCGCCAGAAGAGCGGCACCGACAGGCTGATGAGGATGTTCAGCATGGCGAAGTAGACACCGGTGTTGACCACCCCGATGAGAGCCAGCTTGATCATCTGCTCCACGCCGGCGCGGTTGAAGAAAGACCTCAGGTAGGAGATCACGAGGGGCGCTCATCTCCCCGCCGACGCCTTCCCAGGAGGAAGAGCGCCACGGCGCCGGCCACGCCCACCCCCGAGAGGGCCATCCCGGCGTACTCGGGGAGAGTGTTGCGGAACTCGATGACCACCTCTTCGGAGGTCGGGACCACCACCATCAATGAAGGCGCCGCCCGGTACGGGCCGTCGGCGCCCACCGCCGTCCAGTTGGGGAAGTAGGACACCTTCACCAGGTGGGGGACCCCCACCGCGGTGGTGCGGAACGAGATGCGGTGCGGCTCGAGCACCACATCGCCTACCTCGCCGCTCGCGGCGATCCGCGCCCTCCTGTCCCCCGGCCCGATCTCGGCGAGACGCGGCCACTCGGGCGGTCCTGCCGCCACCACCCACCGATCGAGGCGGGCCATATCGTCGAACCAGCGCAGGGCGGCCTCGAAGAAAGAGCCCTCCCCGGCCCAGACCGCCGGCTGGTAGGTGGCGACATCCACCAGCGAGGTCTCGGGCAGGGCGAACACCTTGAAGGGCGGCGTCTCCGCCAGTTGATCCAACCCGTATCCCTCCGCCGCAGCGGCGCCCTCCGGAGTGAAGGAGATGTAGTAGGTGATGCCGTAGAGAGCCAGGTGAGGCACCGCCCGCTCCATGTCGAGGCCGCGGTAGCGCAGGCCGCTGACCGGGCTGGAAGGGCCGTAGCTGGTTTCCGACTGCATGAGGAAGTGGAAGGGGGTGGTCAGCGAGGACTCGAACAGCAGGCCCTCCATGGACGGATGCCCCTCACTGAAGTAGGGCAGCAGCATCAGCGCCATCGGCGTGCCGTAGTCGTTCTGCTGCCTGCTGTACTCCCACATGATCCTCCCGGGAGGGAGGCGGTCGACCACTTCGAGGAGCGCCCGGTACTCCGGGTACTTCGCCTTCCCCTCGTAGCCCGTGTAGTTCCAGCGAGCCCACGCCGGCGTCTTGCTGACCCCCACCCCGGCGATCACCAGGAACACCGCCGCGGCGGCGGCGACGCGCCCCCAGGTCCCCGAGGGGGTGGGGCGGCGGCGGCGCGCCACCTCGACCAGGGCCAGGCCCACGAACAGGCCGGCGAACAGGTAGACGGAGTAGTAGTAGAAGGGCAGCAGCCGCCCGTTGTACAGGGCGGTGTAGTCGATCCAGGCGATCAGCCAGTAGCCGGCGGTGCCCACCACCATGAACACCGCCGCCGGGCCCACCAGGGCGCGCCGGGCCACCGCCCAGACGAGGCCGGCCGCCCCCAGGACCAGCACCGGCCACAGGTCACGGGGGAAGATGTCACTCCAGTCCTCCCGGGCAGTCCAGCCCATGTCGGTCATGTAGAACAGGCCCCGGGCCAGGAAGGGCACCGCCCAGAAAGCGGCGATGGCGAAGCCCAGTACCCAGGACCCCACCACCGTCCGGGCGCCCCGGCGCCGGAAGAGGAGCGGCAGGGAGGCCACCACCACCACCGCGGTGGTGATGACGTGGGACAGGGCGGCCAGGGCCAGGACCACCGCCGGGCCCGCGGTGAAGCGGCGCCCCTCCCGCACGTTGCGCATCACCATCCCCAGGTAGACCAGGCTGAGAGCCAGGGACCACGAGAACGAGTACTCGCCCGCCAGGGTGCTCAGGGTGTTGCCGCCGAGGATGGAGTAGGTCTCGATGAACATGAAGGTGGCTCCCGCCATGCCCCCCACCAGGGCGACGGGCCGGGCGAACCCCATGTTCCGCGCGAAGTAGTACGAAGCCCCGGGCAGCGCCACCAGACCGGCCACCGTCACCAGCTTGAAAGCCACGCCGTAGGGCAGGAGCAGGTCGAGGAGAACCACGGCGAAAGCCGGCAGGGGGAAGTAGAAGTACAGCATGGGGAACCCGGCGTACCAGTCGTGACTCCAGCCCAGGATGCGCCCGGAGGGCAGGAGGACGTCGCGCAGGTAGGCCGGGATGACCACGTGGGCCCCCATGTCGCCGCCCGTGGGGGTGTTGGCCAGGAAGATGTCCCCCGGCCGCATGAGCCCGAAGGCCATGAGGGAGGCGGCGGCCACCACTGCTCCCACGACGAAACGGGCCCGCCGGTCGGCGGCATCGTCGACGAGGATGGGGGTGGGGCGCGTCACGGCGCCCGCAGGCTACCGCCCGCGGCGGGGAAAGGGCGCAGCGGCGGCGTGACGGCCCCTCGCCGAGTCCCGGCGGGAGGCCTCCCTCAGCGGCGCCGGACCAGATCGAGGACGGTGGTGAGGTCGATCACCTCGCCCTCGGCATCCCACCAGCGGTGCTCGCAACGGTGGCAGCTGTGGAAGTCGACCTCGGTGTCTTCGCCGAGCCGCAGACGGATGCCGATGGCATCGGCCGCACCGCAGTTGCCGCAGACGACCGTGCTCTCGACCCAACGCCGGGACCTGGGCAGGCGCATCAAGCCTTCCTCCTCGCGCACTGGCCTCTAGATCGGCACGGAGCGGCTTCACCTTGAGCGCCCATCTGCCGACGCGGGCGCGGCCGCGGCCGCCTCAGCCGTCGCCTTCATCGGCGGCCGGGCGCTCCGCCGCCCGGTCGTGGTCTTCGAGCTTGCCCACGTAGCGGGAGCGGCGCCGACCGCCCTCGGTCCAATAGGCGTACCAGTAGGGCCCGTGGGGGCACCGGGTGCAGCCCGGCTTGCCGCAGCGCACCCACTGCGCCCGCAGGGACACCCGGGGAGCGGCGGTGTCGAAGGCGGCTCCCTTGGCCTCGAGACGAGCCTTGGCCAGGATGAGCAGCCGGCGCAGATCGTGCTCGTCCATCTCGCGAACCGCCTCGAGCACCTCGCGGTCGAGGGGCACGGCGCCTCAGCCGCCCGGGAGCGCCATCACGCCACCTCGAGAGAGGCGAAGAGAGGGCGAGCGGGCCCCCGACGGTCGAGCAGCGTCCAGCCCACGGGCGGAGTCAGCCGATCGGCGTGGCTCTGGCAGAAGGCGTACCCGGCGCCGGGGATGACCGGGCCGGCGAGGTCTTCGAGCCAGATGAGGCGGGCCTCGTAGGCGAAGGCCATGACGTTGCCCGCCGGGGCGCCGCAGCGCACGCAGTGTTGGATCATCGCCGCCACTCTAACGCGCCGAACCACACCGGTGTGATTCCACGCGTGAGGTTCTTACCCGCGTCCCCGGCGCGTAAGGCGGTTTTGTCATTCTCCGTCGACGGCCACCGGCGACGCTGCCGAGAAGGCCAGGCCGGAGGGACCGCGAATCGTCCAGGCCACGGTCACCGGCCCCGACGCCTCCACCAGGATGCCGGCGGCATCGGCGCTGGTGACGTCCACCTGCACCGGCACCCCCGGCGGCACGACCACCGTCTGCCCGCTGCTGCCATCACGGCCGAGGACCCCCACCGTCGCCGAGACTGCCTCCTCCGAAGCGGCGTTCAGCAGCCAGAGGCTGGCGGCATGCAGCGGGACGCGCCGCAGGCCGGGGAGCAGCCAGGTGGACGACGCCGCCGGGACGCCGGGCATCACCGCCACCCCGCCCTCTCCCTTGGCCACCACCGCCGCCGCCACCGGGCCCCCGGTGGAGACCAGGCGCGCCGCCAGCGGATCGCCCGGGTAGGCGGAGAGGTCGAAGCGCACCGGCGCCGAGGGGGCCACCGAGGCGTTGAAGGCTTCCATGACGGGCCCCCCGGGAGTCATGAGATCGACCACGACCTCCACCGGGCCCAGACCCGGGTTGTGCACCACCAGATAGGCGTCGGTGCCCTGCACTCGGGCCACGGGGAACTCCCACTCCGACGCCTCCCCCACCCCGGGCCACCAGTCCTCGTCGGACTCGGTGCCGAACACCATGGCCGGCACCACCACGCCCGCGGCGGCGGAGACGGTGATCACCAGGTTCTGCCGCTGCCGCAAGAGGGTGGTGAAGTCCACATCGCGCCAGGAGCGAGCCGCCACCGCCAGGTTGTCCAGTTCCGGCAGGGCCTCCACCCCGATGTCCGACACCCCGGTCACCGTGACCTTGGCCGGGTCGGGGAACGGGTTGAAGAGACGAAGGGTGAGGTGCTCCCCGGGCATGGTCGAACCCCCCGGGAAGTGCCAGGTCCTGGGACCCGAGGCCACACAGGAGTCGGCGGCCAGCACCGCGTCGCCCATCACGGTGGCGGCGATGGCTCCCGGCCCGGCGCTCAACTCGACGAACCCCGGTGAGTCCCCGCGCTGGGCCACCAGGCTCAAGGCGAGGTTCGCCGCCCCCGGCCCGGGCACCTCGATCGTGGCCGCGTCGTCCGGTTCGTCGGGAATGGTCACCGGGAAGGTGAAGGCCGCCTGGGCCTCCTCGAGCGAAACCACCCCGAACACGGTGTCGCGCAGAGCCGTCGACTGCGCCCAGGGGCAGTACCAGATGCCGGCGTCCTCGGGGGAAGCCAGGCCCGGGGGTTCGATGATGAGCCCGGTCAGCGGCTCCCGGGGGTCCGGCGGGGCCGGCAGCAGAAAGGCCACCCCCAGTACCGCCCCGACCAGCGCGAGGACGAGCAGGCGCCTCATCGCTCGCGCCTCCTGCCCCACCAGCCCACGCCGAGGAGGGCCGCCAACACCGTGAGCCAGGCGGCCGACCCCACGGCCAGGAGGCGTCTCCCGGAGTGGCCGGCGAAGCGCACCGCGGTCCCGGCGGTGTCCACCTGGTTGGCCCAGTCGACCTGGCTCCAACGGCCCGGTCCCCACCGGTAGTCGGCATTCGCCGCAACGTACACGGGGCCCGACGGAGCGCCCTCCGGGCGTCGATAGCCCGTTCCTTCCCGGCTCCACGGAGTGCCGCCGGGCCCGTACGCTTCGGGGGCCGGCTCCTCGTTGCGAAACGCCGGCACGGCCAGCCCGCGCAGGGGCACCATGTCCAACTGCGCCCCGAAGATCGCCTCCAGCGGGCTCGGCTCGGTGAAGGCCACCCAGCCGATGCCGAAGGCGGCCAGGCGCTCCCCGGCGCGGCGGACCTTCCCGCCGAGCAGTTCGTGGAGGAGGCGATCGAGCGCTTCATCCCCCAGGCGGGGAGCGGGCAGGTGGGCCTCCCAGGTCTCGGGATAGGGCGGCGACAGCACCCGGTACCCCAGTCCTTCGAAGTCGCGGCTGGACCCCGGGAGATCCTCGTGCGGGCCGAACAGCAGCACTCGCGATCCCGAGTCCCCGGCAGCGGTGGCGAAGGCCAGCAGGCCGGAGTAGCGGTCCTGGGGCAGCCCCGCCCGGCCCGGCACCGCCAGGGAGGCGGTGGCGCCGACCAGGATCACCGCGGCCGCGGCGCTCAGCCAACCGGCCGTTCCCTTCAGCCCGCCGATGCGGCGGCGCCGGGCCCCGGCCTCGAGAGCCGCCCCCACCACCACCGCCATTCCGAGGGCGACGGCCATCAGCCCGACCTGCTGCGCCTCCTCGCCCAAGCCCCATTCCCCGCTGCGCGCCAGCAGCGTCCCCCCGGCCGCCAGCAGCCCGCCCCATCCTGCCACCGCCGACACCGCCGGGTCGCCGGCGGCTACGGCCAGCACCAGGGCGGCGCCCGCCACGGCGAGCAGCCACCCCGGGCTCCAGTAGGCCGCCCCTCCCCCGGAGTACAACGCCCCCAGGTCGGCGTAGAGCACCCACGGCATGAGCAGGAGCGCGGCGCCCGCCGCCGCCGCCGGGGCGAGCAGCGCCGCTCCCCAGCGGCGGCCCCGGCCGACCAGCGCCCAGAGGAACACCGCTACCGCGGGGAGGGGCAGGGCCGCCGGGGCGTAAGCGCCGACCACCCCCGCGGCCAGGACCATCCCGGCTGCCCGGCCCAGGCGACGCGGCCAGCGCGCCGGCCAGGGAGCCAGCGCTCCGAGAGCGGCCCAGGGCACGGCGCCCAGCGCCACCATCGGCGTCCACGCTCCGCCCCCCGCCAGGGCGGAGGCCGCCGGGCCGGCCATCAGCACGGTGCCCGCCAGGTATCCCGCCACCGGGCCGATCCCCCATATCCGCAGCAGGCGGCCCGTCCCGATGGCCCCTCCCAGGAAGGAGGCCACGATGAGCAGGGCCACCGCGGCCCCGCGGCTCCCGAAGGAGACGGCCTGCAGCAAGGCGGTGGCGGCCACCTCGGGCCGCAGGACCTCGGGCGATCCAAAGCCTGCCGGGTTCCACCCGCCGGCATAGGCCCCCAGGGCGTCCGACGCCGAAACGGGCGGGGGCAGCGAGAACCCGCTCACGGGAAGGCCCGCGGTCCAGATGTCGCGGGTGGCCAGCACGGCGAAGGCAACGACCGCCAGGCCCACCACCACGGCGGGACGGCGCAGCCTCTGTTGCCCGGCCTCGAGGGCGTCGCCGAAGCCGGAGAGCACCCCTTCGGGGAACCGGGCCCGGAGACGCTCCAGGCCCTGGTCGTAGAGGACGCGGAGACGCGCCGAGCCTCCCGTCTGGTACCGGAACAACTCCTCGTCGCCCACTACCCGGCCCCGGCGGGCCGACCAGCGCTGCACCGCGGTGGAGGGCAGGAACAGCAGGTTCCACAGCCAGCCCCCCAGGAAGCCGAACAGCGGGAATCGCCCGAGGAAGGGCCCGGCGAGACTCTCGGCCAGGCCCGAGAGGAAGGCCAACGGCACCGCCCAGGCCAGGGTCACCGGGCTGTACACCTTCTGCATAGCCCGGATCTCCCCCGCCCGCTCGCGCCACCCGGCCGACACCTCTCGACCCGCGTAGAGGATCTCCGACGACGGCACCACCACCACCCGGGCGCCGCGTAGCCGCGCCCGCTGGCAGAAGTCCACCGCCGCCGCCATGGGAGCCATCGAAGGGTCGAGGCCCCGCAGGCCGCGCAGCAGGTCGAGGCGCACCAGCATCGACGCCCCGGACACCGCGGCGACATCGCGGATGACGTCGTACTGCTGCTGGTCGATCTCCCCGGGCTGCAGGCCGGTGTAGGGGGCGTCGAAGACGTCGGTGGCGTAGCCCACCGAGACCAGGACGGAGGGGTCGGCGGCATCCAGCACCTTGGACCCGACGATTGAGGCCTCGGCCCGCGCTCCGTCGCGCACCAGGGCCAGAAGGGCGTCGGGCCGCGGCAGGGACCGGTCGTGCAGCATCCAGACGAACACCGTCTCCGGGGCCAGGGAAGTCACCACGGCCCGCAGGTGAGGCCGCCACAGCACCTCGTGCCGGGCGGCCGCCGCCCGCACCCGCGCCCCGCCCCCGATCACGAACACCTGGGCGGGCCCGTACACTTGCCGCCCGACGGCCGACAGGCACGCCCCCAGCCTCTCCGCGGACTCGGCCACCACCACGGCGGCGACGGCTTCGAGCGTCTCGGGGCCCTGGGGGACGGTCTGGGCGGTCATCGGCCCCGCCATTGTGGAGCTTCGGTGGAACAACGGCAATCTTCGAGCCCGGTAGTCCTGCTCTCGGGCGGGGTGGGCGGCGCCCGTCTGGCCCGAGGACTGGTCGCCGCAATGCCTCCCGACGACCTGACGGTGGTGGTCAACGTCGGGGATGACGAGGTGGTCTACGGCCTCGACGTCTCCCCCGACCTCGACACGGTGGCCTACACCCTGGCCGGGCGCGAGGGGCCGCAGGGATGGGGTCTCGCCGGCGACACCTTCGCCGTCATGGGCCACCTCGCCGCACTGGGGGTCGACGCCTCGTTCCGCGTGGGCGACGCCGACCTGGCCACGAACCTGGCCCGTACCGCGGCCCGGCGGTCCGGCGAGGCCCTGAGCGCCGTCACGGCTCGCCTGGCCGCCTCCTACGGAGTCGCCTGCCGATTGCTCCCCGCCACCGACGACCTGCTGCGCACTCGCCTGTGCACCCCCGCCGGGGAGTGGCTGTCATTCCAGGAGTACTTCGTGCGGCGCGGGCATCGCGACGAGGTGGCCGCTCTGGCCTACGAGGGCGCCGCCTCCTCCCGGCCGGCTCCGGGGGTGTTGGAGGCGATCGCAGCCACTTCCCTGGTGATCGTCGCCCCCTCCAACCCGCCGCTGTCGATCGGACCCATCCTGGCCGTGCCGGGCATCCGGGAGGCCGTCGAGGACGCCCGCCGGGTCGTCGCCGTCAGCCCCCTGTTCGGCGGCAGGGCCCTGAAGGGCCCCGCCGACCGGGTGATGGCTTCGCTCGGCCTCCCGCCGGGGAATGCCGGGGTGCTCGCCGCCTACGACGGCCTGCTCACCGACCTGGTGGTGGACGAAGGCGACGCCGCCGACCGCGAGAGCCTGGATGCCGGAGGGGTGCGCTTGCACGCCGCCGACACCCGCATCGCCCAACCCGAGGCCGCCGCCCGCTTCGCCCGATGGCTGCTGGGGCTGCCGTGACCCTGTCGATCCATCCCGTGCCCGGCCTGCCCGAGATCCAACCCGGGAACGACCTCGGCGCCCTCCTGGCCGACGCCCTGACCCGCGCCGGCCTCGGCCCCGAACCGGGGGACATCCTGGTGGTGACCCACAAGGTGGTCTCCAAAGCCGAGGGCGCCGTCGCCCGCCTGGAGGGCGACGAGGAGGCGGCCTACCGGCGCCTCGCCCGGGAGCAGGCGGTGGAGATCCTGCGCCGCCGCGGCGATCTCATCATCGCTCGCACCCGCCACGGCTTCATCTGCGCCAACGCCGGGGTGGACCGCTCCAACGCGGCTCCCGGCACGGCGGTGCTCCTGCCTCTGGACCCCGACCGCTCGGCCCACAGCCTGCGCCTCGCCCTGCGGCACCTCACCGGTGTCGATGTCCCGGTGGTGATCACCGACACCTTCGGGCGGGCCTGGCGGCGGGGCCTGGTCGACGTGGCCATCGGGGTGTCGGGGCTGGAGGCGATCCTCGATCTCCGGGGCACGAAGGACGCCCAGGGGCGCGAACTGAAGGTGACCGAGGTGGCGGTGGCCGACGAGATCGCCGCCGCCGCCGACCTCGTCATGGGGAAAGCGGCCGGCATCCCGGCGGCACTGATACGCGGCCTGGAAACCCGCCGGGGAGAGGGCCGGGCCGCCGACCTGGTCCGCCCGCCCGGTGAGGACATGTTCCTCTAGGTGCCCGGACCCATGCCGGGGTACATACCTAGGTAGATGCCCGAACTCCCCGACGTCGTCGTCTACTGCGAGCGAATCGGGGCGCTGGCCGGGGGGACTCCCCTGCAGCGCCTCCGCTTGGCGAGCCCCTGGGTGCTACGGTCGGTGGAGCCCCCGGTCGACGCAGTGGAAGGCCGGGCACTCGCCGGGGTGCGCCGCCTGGGCAAGCGCATCGTCCTGGAACTCGAGGGCGGGCTCTTCGTGGTGATCCACCTGATGGTCGCCGGCCGCCTCCGCCGCCGCGATCCGGGGGCCGCCATCCCCAAGAAGCGCGGGTTGGCGGCGCTCGACTTCCCCGCCCACACGTTCCTGCTCACCGAGGAAGGGACCCGCAAGCGGGCCTCGATCCATCTGGTGCGGGGCGAGGCCGCCCTGACCGCTCATGACCCCGGCGGGGTGGAGCCTCTCGAGGCCGACGCGGCGGCCTTCGCCGCCGCCCTCACCCGGGAGCGCCACACCCTGAAGCGGGCCCTGACCGATCCCGCGCTGATCTCGGGGATCGGCGGCGCCTACGCCGACGAGATCATGCATCGCTCCCGCCTCAGTCCCCTGGCCCGCACCGACCGCCTCGCTCCCGAGGACTTGGCCCGCCTCCATGCCGCCGCCCGGGAGGTGCTGACCGAGTGGGTGGACCGCCTCCGAGCCGACGTGGGCGACGGCTTCCCGGAGAAGGTGACCGCGTTCCACCCGGGGATGGCGGTCCACGGCAGGTACGGCCAGCCCTGCCCGGTCTGCGGCGCGCCGGTCCAGCGCATCGTCCACGCCGACGACGAGGACGACTACTGCCCCCGCTGCCAGACCGGCGGCCGCATCCTGGCCGATCGGGCCCGGAGCCGACTGCTCAAGGACGACCGCCCCAAGACCCTCAAAGACCTCGAAGGCTGAACCCCGGGTCCGGCGGCCTCGCGTCGGCTCCGCCGGCAGCCGACCCGGCCGGTTCACTGCCTGAGGGGGTGGGGCTGGTTGTCGTGTGCCTGGCGGTGGTGTTGTCGGCATAGGAGTTGGAGGTTGGCCAGGGTGGTTTCCCCGCCGTCGGCCCAGTGTTGGATGTGGTGGGCGTCGCAGAAGCGGGCGGGGATGCGGCAGCCGGGATGGGCGCAGCCCCGGTCCCGTAGTTCCAGGGTGCGGCGGAGGGCAGGGGGGATGACCCGGGTGGCCCGTCCCATGTCTACCGGCACCGACTGCGGGTCGAGGAGGACCCGGCTGATGGTGGCGTCACAGGCCAAGCGGCGGGCAGTTGCGGCGCCGATGGGCCCGGGTTCGGTGTCGACGAGGCCTTCGCCTTGCTGGAGGGTGTTCCAGGGGATGGTGACCAGCACCCGAGAAGGACGCCTCCCACCGTTGCTGCC